>ENA-OQIR01000132-OQIR01000132.1-human-gut-metagenome-genome-assembly--contig:-NODE-132-length-33410-cov-3.232731_pt1 | contig 33410 bp, 30 predicted proteins | sample MGYA00242580_ERZ504745 | MGnify/ENA primary metagenome ERZ504745 (study PRJEB26092, sample SAMD00036214) | human gut metagenome | host: Homo sapiens | study: EMG produced TPA metagenomics assembly of...
CAAGCAATACATGTTTTATTAAAACAAGATTGATGATTTCCAATTATCTATTGATGCAGATGGATATGTAGTATTCAATGTTAAGGGACAACAGGTAACTAGTAAAGAAAATGTCACTACAGTAGTGGAACATGCGAGTGGTAAATTCAATACTAACGAATACAAAGAGTCAGTAACACAAACTACAACAATTGGTAAAGTGAATGATGGTAAATTGCATGTGGTACACGCAGTTCGTGAACCAAATGGAATGTTGAAACTATATGTAGATGGAAGATTAGCAACATCAGCATATGACAAGAAAAACCATGGTGCCGATTTAAGTGGTGCTCCTGTTGTTCTTGGAAGTACAAAATTCACAGGATTTGTGGGTGATGTTGTTGTTAGAAATAGTGCATTATATTATGATGATGCACAAAAAGCAGCGGACCACCTAGGAATTAATGCAACAAGTAAAAAACTTTCTAAGAAAGGTTGGGATGCTGAAGCATGTTCACAACAAACAGATGAAGTAGGAACTGGTGGCGATGGATCTGCAAAAGATGTTCTTGATAACAAGTTAAATACATATTGGCATTCTAACTATAGTGGACAAGATCATTGTGGTGGAACTCATACATTAACAGTTAGTTTCGGAAAAGAAATCACATTTGATAGCCTAGAATATGTTGCTAGACAAGGTGCAGGTAATGGTACTTGGACAAGCGCAACCGTATATGGAATTGATAAGTCTGGTAATGAAACGAAGATTGCAGAAGTTTCGGATATGAAGCTTACAAACAATAAATATGAATTTGCATTTGATCAATCACAAACATTTAAAGCTGTACGCTTTGAAGTACAAGGAAGTGGTGGATTTGCGAGTGCTGCAGAAATCAATGCGACTGTAAAAGTTCAGCAACAAGATACAGAAAAAGTATTAGATTTACAAAATAAGGCACAAGAATTATTGAATAGTGTAAATTCAGAAGATTACACAAAAGATTCTTATAAGAAATTCGTTAAAGCAGTAGATGCTATCATGGATATGAGTGCATTCACTTCTGAAGAAGAAGTGGCAGCATTAGATGCAAAATTAAGGGATGCATATAACAATTTAAAAGCCGAAAGTCCATCAACAGTAAATAAAGATGCGCTTACTCAAGCTTTACAAAAATATGCTGAATACAAAGAAGCAGAATATACAGCAGAAAGCTGGAAGGCATTTGCCCAGCTTATGCTGGTGCTAGAGAAGTGAATGATAATGCAAATGCTACACAAGAAGCAGTAGATGCAGCGGTAGAGAAATTGAATGTAGCAGCTAAAAAGCTTGTAAAAGCAGAAAAACCAGTTGATCCAGAAAAACCTGGCAAACCAGAAAATCCTGACAAGCCAAACAAACCAGAAACTGCGGAAAAACCAAGTAAACCGGAAAAACCGGCTAAACCTGAAAAAGTAACGACTGGATTGCAAACAAATACCGGAATCTTAATGGTAGCAGGAACACTTGCACTAGCTGGATTTGGTGTATTAGTCGCTTTAGCAAGAAGAAAAAGATATTAAAATATCCTAAAAAAAATTAAAGCACAATAGATTGGGCGAATTTGCTCTTTAAGGGTTTAAAAAGCGGTATATACTCCAAAATAGTTTATAGCTGATATCGGGCTCGGACAATATTGTTCGGGTCCTTTTTTGTGATTGGAAAGATTCAGTAAAAAATGACATTTGTCATCTAAAAGTGGTGACATATGGAAATTGAAAAGGTTTTCATACGGGTTATAATGAATGTGTATTCTATGTGATGCTCATGTTCAAAAGTCGCATAAATGTGTGAAATTATGTGTAATAACACTTGAAAACGCTGACATATTTATTATAAAATGTGAGTATAAGAAAACGCGGAGGAAAAAATAATGAAATATGTAGTTATGGTAAGCCATGGCGAATTCGCCCCTGGATTACACAGTGCCGTTAAAATGATGACGGGAGATCGTGAAGATGTATTGTCTACAAGCTTAAAGGACGGAATGAGCGCAGACGAATTTGCATCTAACTTTGCTGAATTGGTTAAAGATTTCAAAGCAGATGACCAGGTCATTTTATTAGCTGATATTTTGAGTGGATCTCCATTCACAAATGCATTGAATGTATTGGATCAAAAAGGATTGCTTCAAAATACTTTAGTAATTGCTGGTATGAATATGCCTCTTGCAATCACTGCTGTATTAATGAAAGATAACTTTGATAATGTACAAGATTTAAAAGATACATTATTAAGCGAAGGTCGTACAGGATTAACTGATTTTACAGTTGCTTCTGATGATGACGACGAAGATCTATAGGATTTGGCTATAACGCATATAGCGAAGGCATAAACAGAATAAAGGAGGACATATAATGATTAGTTTTATTCGTGTTGATGATCGTATTATCCACGGTCAGATTGTTACAAGATGGTCTAAAGAATACCCTTGTGATGGAATTATCGCAGTTAACGACAAAGCTGCAACTACACCTGTATTGACACAGTCATTCAAGGCTAGTACAGACAAGAAAGTATTTGTTTGGACAAAGGAACACTGGAGAGAAAAAGCAGAAACAGTTAAGAATTCTAATAAAAAATATTTCTTAATTACTAAAAACCCAGTGGATATGAAAGAATTGTTAGTAGACGATGGATTCGTACCTAACGATGTTAAAACAGTAGTTATCGGACCATGTAATGATCGTCCAGGAGCTACAAAATTAGGTCAAAACCAGTCAATTACTCAAGAAGAAGCTGAAGCATGTGAAGCTTTGACAAACGCTGGTTACACAGTATTGTTTGCGTTATTAAAAGAAACTGCAATCGGTACTTGGGACAAATTTAGATCTAAATTTGGTTACTAATAGTGGGAATAGTAAACAGATTGAGATAAATAAAAGAAAAGGAGAGATTTATAATGAGTTGGTTACAAGCAATTTTAATCGGACTTATGAGTTGTACAGCAGCAAGTACTATCGCTTGCTTAGGTACAACAGTAGGTAACTACACGTTGAACCGTCCTTTGGTTGCATCATTATTCGTAGGTTTGATCCTAGGTGATGTATCTGGATGTATTCAAATTGGTATTCCAATGCAGGTAATGTGGATCGCATTGGTTACACCTGGTGGAACAGTCGCATCTGACTTACGTGCCGTAAGTTACATTGGTATTCCATTGGCTTATGTTGGAGCAAAAGCTGCTGGTATGGATTTTGGAGGAACTGATGCTCGTGGTTTAGCATCTAGTATCTCAGCCATGACTGGTGTAATCGGTATTACTTTATTCTATGGAACAGCTATGATGAACCTTATTTGGCAACACTGGGGCTGGGCTCAATTGGATAAAGGAAACTTAGATTGTTTAGGAAAAGTTGATGTTGTTCTCCCACTAATTTCACACTTTGTATTATCATTCTTGCCAGTTACTTTACTTTGCTACTATGGATCTGGAGCCGTAGCTGAATTGTTCCAGAGTTTGAATGTTAATGTATGGTATGTAAAAGCCATCTTATCAGTAGGATCAGTACTTCCTGCAGTAGGTATTGGTATCTTGTTAAAATCAGTAGTATCTAAGACTTCTGACTTGGTTTACTTCATGTTCGGTTTCGCTTTAGCTGCTTCTATGGGATTAACATTAATTGCTGCTACAGTTGTTGGTGGTGTATTCGCATTGATTAACTACCAAATGACAATGATGAAAGCTACAGGTGCTGTTGGTGGTGCTTCTGTAGATTATGATGACGAGGAGGACATTTAATTATGAAAAAGATTTCTAAGAAAACATTAAATAGTTCTTTCTGGCGTTGGTGGTATGGAAACTTAACATGTTTCTCACACGAACACATGCAGACATTTGGTTACATGTGGTCAATGCTTCCAATTATTAAGGAATTATATCCTACTCGCGAAGAACAATCAGAAAAAATGACTACTTACTACCCATTCTTCAATACTGAACCTCAGATTGGATCTATCGTAGTTGGTATCACAGCTGGTTTGGAAGAAGCTCGTGCAAACGGAGCTGAAGGAATCGATGATGAAATGATCAACGGTATCCGTGCAGGTCTAATGGGACCTTTGGCAGGTATTGGTGACTCATTGATCGTTGGTACTTACATTCCTATCTTATTAGGTATCGCATTAGGTTTCGCAGAAGGTGGATCACCTTTAGGACCTTTATTCTATATCATCGTATGGAACGCAACTTCAATTTGGTTCCAAAAATTCGTATACTTCAAAGGTTATGAATTAGGTGGTAGTGCTGTTGAATTGTTAGTTGGACAAAAAGCAACTGCGTTCCGTGAATCAGTATTGGTTATGGGACAAGTTATCGTTGGTGCGATGGCAGCTTCTTGGGTATCAATTTCAACTAACTATGTAATTGCACAATCTTATGATGCAGAAACTGGTAAATTATCAGACGTAACATTAGGATCTAAATTAGATGGAGCTTTCCCTAAGATCTTAACAATGTTATTCGTATTGTTTGCTTGGTGGTTGATGGCTAAGAAAAACATTACTCCAATTAAAGTATTGTTATTGTTCGTAGTTATCGGATTCGTAGGATCTGTTGTAGGATTCTTAGGATAATCACTTAAGACAATTAAAGGCGGGCTTAACTTGTAGAGCCTGTCTTTTTTTCTTATAATAAGTATATGTATATTTGAAAAGGAGCGTTTATTATGAGTTTGAGCCGCAAAGAAAGAGATCAGCTTGCAGAAGTCATCCAAAGAGAAAATGAAATGGTATTAAAAGTGGGAAGAATGGTCAGAAATGCCTTTATTCTAACTTTGGCATTTGCTGCCGTAACATACTGGGGATGGTCAGGGATGACAGATCCAATGTTTCCTAATATTCCTATGAGCGTACGTAATGTAGCTAAATGGATTGCTTTGATTGGTTTGATTTTATCGGGTTTATTTACTGTTTTAGGATTCATTTCTCATAGAAATGGGAAGAAAAGTGTATTAAAGAAGATTGATTTGTACGAAGAAAATAAAATTTGTATATTTTGATTAAAATTATTATGGTATTAACTAAAAATAACAATAATTGTGTCATATGTTAACATAATTTCACATAATATAACTACATCTATCACTTTATTGTTTAGTAATATACTGTTGAGCCAAAGATAGTGGCTCACTTCATAATCAAATTCCCTTTCTTAAAACTTTCTTGAGAAGCCCCGCTAAAGGGGCTTTTCATTTGCTTTTTTGAAAGTTGGACATACAAATAGTAGATGAGATATAATAATAAGGATGAAAGAAGTGTAATTTTTATGGAAGATAAAATACGAATTATAATGTATTCAAGTGCAGATAAAGTGGATGGTCAAGGTGTAGGCAGTGCCTATGAAGAACAGGTCAATCTCATTAAAGAAGGCGCTAGTGATATTTTTGAAGTGGGTATCAACAATTGGATAAAAACACCGGATATTCAGCATTTCCATACAGTGGATCCTACTTTCTATGTAAAGATGCAAAATCATAGAGCGGCTAATATTGCCTATTGTCATTTTTTGCCAGATACTTTAGAAGGTAGCTTAAAGATTCCAGCACCATTATTGAATGTATTCCGTTCTTATTTGATTCAATTTTATAAGAGTGCAGATCGCTTGGTTGTTGTAAATCCAAGCTTTATTGATGCATTAGTAGAATATGGTATTGATCGAGAAAAAATTTATTATATTCCTAACTATGTATCTAAGGAAAAATTCTATCGCAAATCCGATGATGAGTGTGCTACCATTCGAAAAAAGTATGGTGTAGCTAAAGATGCTTTTGTAGTATTGGGTGCAGGACAGGTACAAACGCGTAAGGGTGTGCTTGATTTTGTGAATGTTGCCAAAGAAATGCCAGATGTACAATTTGTATGGGCTGGAGGCTTTTCATTTGGCCGCATTACAGATGGGTACGAAGAATTAAAGAAGTTACAGGAAAATCCACCGGAAAATTGTAAATTCTTAGGCATTGTGCCTAGAGAAGAAATGGTGGATCTATATAATATGGCGGATGTACTTTTTGTGCCAAGCTATAATGAATTGTTCCCAATGACTATTTTAGAAGCGGTGAATTTACATGTTCCATTGGTGCTTCGTGATTTGGATTTATATAAAGATATTTTATTTGATCGTTATATGCATGCGAATGATAATGATGGTTTTAAAAATTGTCTGTTAAAGTTGAAAAATGATTCAGATGTATACGCGAAGTATCAAAATGAAAGTCGTTTATTGAGTGAATTCTATTCGAAAGAACACGTATTGAATATGTGGAGAGAATTTTATTTGAGTGCATATAAGGATAAACAAGAGGAATTATTAAATAAGAAAAAATAGGGGTTTTTATGAAAAAACAGAAGTACGCACTAAATCTGTTGCTTATTCTTGCTTTAACGGGATTTGCCCTATGGTTTGCTCTAAAGGATAATTATCAACAAGTTGTAAAGTGCATTTCACAAATGAATCTGTTAAGCCTTGTCATTGTATTATTATGGGGAGTTCTTTTTACTGCGGTATGGGGATTTGTATATTATGTATTAGGAAGAAAATATACAGAGAATTATACACCTGGTAAAGGAATGCTTGTAGCTTTTATTGGTTCTTTCTTTTCAGGTATTACACCAAGTAGTACGGGTGGACAGTTTGTTCAGGCTTATATTATGAAAAAGCAAGGAATCAAAGTGAGTGATGGGGCAAGCTTGTTGTGGGCTGATTTTATTATTTATCAAACCACAATGATGGTTTATGTATCGATTCTGTTTCTTTTGCGTTTTGCATATTATAGTGCTCAATCTGCGTGGTTCAATATTATCTTGTTGGGATATATTGTCAATGCAGTTGTGGTTGTGGCGTTATATACGATTGCGTTATTTCCAAACTTATATATCAAGCTTTCGCGTATTTTAGTTCAGGTATTAACAAAGCTACATATATTAAAGAATCCAGAAAAAACGTTGGATTCTTGGACTTTACAAGTGACTAGTTTTACTCGTGAAATTAAGGTGCTCGCAAGAGATAAAAAAAGTATTTTTCTTTGTGTATGTATAAATGTTGTACGTTTATCACTCTATTATTCTTTACCTTTTGTGATTGCGCTAGCCTTGCATATTCCACTTAAAATGAATGAATTTATTGATGTTATGGCCTTATCAAGTTTTGTGACAATGGCCAATAGCTTTATTCCAATTCCTGGAGCAAGTGGGGGTACGGAAGTTGTCTTTTCATTATTATTTAATAGCTTAATGAAAGATCTAACGGGTGCTGTACTTGTATTATGGCGTTTTTCTACGTATCACATAGTGCTGATTATTGGTGGAATATTATTTGTGTTTGTTAAGAATTATTATGAAAGAAAAGAAAGTAAAATTAATTTAGAAGGGATGTAGCGTATGCGAATTGGATTGTTTACAGATGCATATTTACCAGATATTAATGGGGTTGTTTCAAGTGTGGCAACCCTTAAACACGCTTTAGAAGAGTTAGGACACACTGTGTTTATTATCACAAATCATAAGGGAGTAAAAATTGCAGAAGATGAAGATGGACATATTCTTCGTTTGCCGGGTCTTGAAATAAAAAATTTTATGGATATAAAATGTCAAGCCCGGTACAATTTACGGCAGATGCCTATATAGAAAAGATGGATCTAGATGTGATTCATATTCAAACTGAGGCGGGTGTGGGTATGTTTGGTCGTCAAATGGCTAAGGTATTACATATTCCAATTGTGTATACGTATCATACAATGTATGAGGATTATACGCATTATTTTAATCCGCTTGAATTTGATTCTGTAGAAAAATTAGGCAAAAGTTTTATTCGTGCATTTCACGTGTCATGGCCAATGGCTCTCAAGCTGTTATTGCGCCTAGTGAAAAACGAAAACAAGCATTGATTCAAATATGGTGTGATGGCACCTATCTATATTGTTCCAACGGGTTTAGATTTATCGGAATATGATCGTAAAAATTTGGATGAAACAAGAGTTAAAAGGATTCGTGAGGAGTTAGGTTTTAGTCAAGAAGATCATATTGTTGTCTTTGTAGGACGTATTGCCAAGGAAAAGGCAATCGAAATTCCCATCGAAGCGATTTGTAAAAATAAGGATCCGCACTTACATTTGGTTATTGTAGGTGGAGGTACGGATATGGAGTATTATCAGGATCTCGCTAAGAAATATAATGTAGAGAATCGTGTGCATTTTACTGGCAAAATACCTAAGGAAGATATTGCCTATTATTATGCAGCTTTTGATTGTTTTGTGTCAGCTAGTTTATCAGAAACACAGGGGATGACATATATTGAGGCTTTGGCCAGTGGCCTTTTAGTTTTTGGTCGTCGTGATGAAGTGTTGAAAGATTTGGTGGATGAAGGCAAATCTGGATATTATTTTGATGATGCCAATGAACTAAGTCAAAAGTGGGATGTTTTCTTTAGTAAATCCAAAGCGGAAAGAGATGCATTAAGAGAATACTGTGTATCAAAAACAGCTCCTTATACAGAGAGTATGTTTGCACATAAGGCTTTGAGTGTTTATAATCAGGCAATTGATGATTATAAGCGTGCATATCATGTGGAACGCATACGTATGGTGGATGATTTTGTGCGTTTAACTGTGATTCGAGATTGCGATAATGAACCAGTCAAAGTAATGATTCCTACAGAGGATTTCTTTGATTTAAAAATCACTAAGGATACAATGTTAGATGCCTATTTGGTTGACAATTATTTGGATATGCAGTTATTCTATAAAGCATTTGACTGATGAAGAAGCGTGTGCTTTCAAATGATTATACATCGTATCAGATGGTACAGTATGGTAAGCAATATTTAAGTTTGGATGAAGATCAAGCTAAAGAGATTGTGAATGAATTTATGGAACGGCATTGGATTGATGATAAAGATTATGCGTTTGATAAGGCACAAGCTTGGCATTCGTATGGACAGCCCAAAATGCAGATTTATTCAAAATTAAAAAAGCAGGGGTTCAGGATGATATGATTGATGCAGCACTAGCTTGTCTTGATGAAGAAACAGAGCGTAGCAATGCAACCAAGTTAGCTCGTCGTTTAACGCATTCTATCAAGGAACAGTCGAGTCGTATGCAAAGACAGACTTTAGTCAATAAATTGGTTACGAAAGGATATTCGTTTGAGATTGCCAAACAAGTCTCAGAATCGATTGAATTGGATGAAAATGATGATGAGGCACTACAAAGAACAATTGCGAAAGCAAAGCGTTATATGCAACGTTTGATCAGCCAAAGAGAAATCAAAAAATTCAAACGTATTGTGTTCGTAAAGGGTTTAATATATCGGCTATAAAAGAAGTTTTGGAAGGGGAAAATGAATGAGAATTAATGAGATTACACAGGAACAAAAAGTAAATGTTAAGTGTTTGATTTCAAAATGTGACAAGGGAAAAACCGTGAAGGATACGCCTTATTTGTCTTTGATTTTAGAGGATGCAACGGGTGTATTGGATGCAAAATTTTGGAATTTAACGAATGAGCAGATTGAACAATATAAAGCTGGACAAGTTGTAGAAGTGATTGGAGATTCTATCATTCATAGAAATGCTGTTCAGTTGCGTGTAAGAAAGATGACAGTCTTAGAAGATGAGGATATTTCTAATTATGTACGCCTTGCTCCTATGACTCGTACTGAAATGGAAGAAGAAGTAAAGGCATTGATGAATGAAATTACGGATTCAAATCTATATTGTGTTGTTGAAGAGGTTTTAGAAGAGACAAAAGATTTATTTTACACATATCCAGCGGCTACAAGAAACCACCATAATTTTGTGGGAGGACTTGCCTATCATTCTATTAGTATGGCGCGTGTTGCTTTAGACATTTGTAGACAATATACATTCTTGGATAAGGGATTATTGATTGCGGGTATCTTGATGCATGATGTTGGAAAGATTGATGAGTTGAGTGGCCCGGTTCTTCCTGAATATACAAATGAGGGGAATTTGTTGGGGCACATCAGTATTATGAATAATCGTTTGGATCGTGTAGCTGAAAAGCTAGGTGTAAATGATAAAGAGATTGTTTTACTATTGAAACACATGGTTTTATCACATCATGGAAAGATGGAATTTGGATCTCCTGTTCTTCCTATGATTCCAGAAGCAGAAGTATTGACTTTGTTAGATAATCTAGATGCTCGTATGTATATGATGAAGCAAAGTTTAGATACAACGCAGCCGGGCCATTTTGGACTCGTGTTTTTGCGTTAGAAGGTCGTATGATTTATCATCGAAAAGGAGAAGATGAAGAATGAAAATAGGTTTTGTATCGTTGGGATGTTGTAAAAACTTGGTGGATTCAGAACAAATCATGGGTATGATCAAAAGGGGTGGCCATGAGATTGTGGCAAATCCAAAAGATGCACAGGCTATTATTGTGAATACTTGTGGTTTTATTGAAAGTGCCAAAGAAGAAAGTATTAATACAATTTTTAAGATGGCGCAATATAAAGAGCGTAACTTAGAGAAGTTGATTGTGTGTGGTTGTTTAGCACAAAGATATACAGATACATTAAGGGAAGAAATTCCTGAAATTGATGCGGTTATCCCGATTCGTGAATATGATACTTTGGCGAGTCAGCTACAAAGAATTCTAGGTTCCGATACATTGTTAGATAAGGCTGAACGAGTGATTTCGGGGAATCCCTGGCAGGCTTATGTAAAAATTAGTGATGGTTGTTCCAATCGTTGTGCCTATTGTGCAATACCTTTGATTCGTGGAGATCAAAAATCTCGTACAATTGAGGATATTATGGAAGAAGTCAATCATTTGGCAAGTATTGGTGTTAAGGAATTAACATTGATTGCGCAAGATACTACAAAATATGGTTTGGATAATTATGGTGAATTGATGCTTCCTGAATTATTGAGACAAGTATCAAAGGTAGAAGGTTTACATTGGATTCGTGTTCTATATATGTATCCAGATGAAATTGTGGATGATGTATTGCAGGCTATGAGCGAAAGTGAAAAAATCGTACCTTATTTTGATATTCCAATGCAGCATGCGAACAATCGTTTATTGAAATTAATGAATCGTAGAGGTCCAAAAGAGGATGTATTAAAGATTGTGGATAAGATTCATACGATGTTTCCAAATGCGACTTTGCGTACAACTATGATTGTTGGTTTCCCTACAGAAACGGAAGAAGAATTTGAGGAACTTGTAGATTTCATCAAGGAAATAAAATGGGATCGTATGGGTGCTTTCACATATTCGAAGGAAGAAGATACACCTGCTTATGATATGGATGGTCAGATTGATGAAAAAATCCAAAATGAGCGTTTGGCTAGATTGATGGCTGTGCAGGAAGAAATTTCAAAAGAAAAGAATCAAGAAAAGATTGGTAAGGTCATAGAAGTTCTAGTTGAGGAAAAAGAAGGCTTGGTAGATCGTTATCGTGGAAGAAGTGCTGCGGATGCACCGGATGAAGTGGATGGTCAAGTCATCTTTACAAGTGAAGAACCATTAGAGTTGGGTACTTTTGTGAAGGTAAAGATCACAGATGCCAAGTCTTATGATGTTTATGGAACATGTGTAAGCGAATAGTTGGATTGGATCCCATTGTATTTAAAGATTCTAGAGTATTGATTTTGGGTTCAATGCCAAGTGTCATTAGTTTAAAAGAACAGATGTATTATGCGAATACAAATAATCGGTTTTGGAAGATACTAGAAAGTCTGTATCAAGAAAATGATAAGATAGAATTATTAAAAATATCGCATATTGCACTTTGGGATATTTGTCATTCGTGTATAAGAAAGACGAGTGCGGATAGTGAAATCAAAGATATAGAGCCAAATGATATACAGGAATTGTTGAATAGATATAAGAATATTGAAAAGGTCATTTGTAATGGAAGGACAAGTCAGAATACAATGCAGAAATATTTTCCGAATATTCAAACGGTATATTGTCCTTCGACTTCAAGTGCCAATGCACAGTTTTCATTAGAACAATTGATTGAAATATATAAGAAGGAGATTTATGAATAAATTATATTGGGCAAAGGTTAAGCCGGATGCGAAGGTTCCGCAAAAACGTTATGAAGATGCAGGGTATGATTTATACCCATGTTTTGAAGAGGATTACATGGTAATTGAGCCTCATGAAACAAAGTTAGTTCCATTAGGTGTTGCGAGTGCATTTGATCCAGAGTTTGTGATGATTCTAAAAGAGCGTGGTTCAACAGGAACAAAGGGGATTGCACAAAGAAGTGGCGTGATTGATTCGGGTTATCGTGGAGAATATATGGCTCCAGTTACAAATTTGAATACAAAGCGTGTAGTTATTAAAAAGCAAGCTGTAGAGTATAAGGAAGATGCGATTATTTATCCTTATGAAAAAGCAATTTGTCAGGGTGTATTATTGCGTATGCCTCAATTAGAAAGTGAAGAAGTTTCTTTTGAAAAACTTCAGTCTATGGAATCTGAAAGAATGGCTGGAAAACTTGGAAGTTCAGGAAAATAGTGAAATGGATCTATTGTCATAAGGGCAATAGATCTTTTTTTAGAAAAAAGATGATTTTTAAATTATATAACCGGTCTATAACCATACAAAGCCTATACTAAAATCAGATAATGAAAGGGATTACAACCATATCAAGAAGGAGGGCTTTGTATGTTGAAAAACTTGAAGAGAGCGGCAGCAATTGTATTATCATTTGCGATGGCAATCCAGTTTGGACTAGCAAACTCTTACTATGTAAATGCAGAAGAAGAGCCTGTTGAACCACAACAGGAACAAACTACGACTGTAGAAAATAATAGTGAAGTACAAGAAGAGGATGCAAATGAGGTTGCAGTGCCAGAAACGAAATCTGTAGAGTTAAGCTATGTGGCTGAAGATGGAACAATTTTACAGGTAGCTACATATCGTGATTTTGATTTAAATTACGGCTTAAATACAGATAGTAGTGTTATGTTGAATTTTGATGGTTATACATTAAAAGATGTAATCGTCAATAATTCGCAAGCAGTAAGTGCAGATCAAGCAAGTCTAAGTGTGACTTCAGATCTTGTAAGTGTTCAATTTGTTTATAAGAAAATAGTTGTTGAAACAGAGAATTAAACAACTGAACCTGCTAAGACGGAAGAAAAGAATGAAGACGATGCTGAGGCAGACCCGAATCCGGAAACGGAAGTAAAAGAGGAATTGCCGGAGTATCCGGCATTTGATCAAAGTGAGATGGCTGGTGATGTAGTTGTTCATGCAACAGCAGCTGAGGGTGTTTTACCAAGAGATTCTAAGCTTGTTGTAAAACGTATCACAAGAAAAGCTATCTTAAATGCAGTTGAAGAAACAGTTTCTGAAAAGAATATGGAAGTTGAATCAGCTGTAGCATTAGATGTTACGATTCAAAGCAAAGATGGTGTTGAAATTCAACCAAATGGATTTGTTAATATCAGTTTTGAAAATGTAGCAGCAAGCGCTCAAGAAACAAATGTTTACCATGTTACGAATGATGCAAGTACAGTAACTGAGGTAGCTACAAATGCACAAAGCTTTGATGCAGATCACTTCTCAATTTATGTTATTACGAATGAAAATAAAGTCCCATTAACAACATTCAACTTTGTTGCGAATGGTACAACAGTAAGTACACAGATTGTTAAGTCTGGGGATACATTAATTGCTCCTACAGCTCCAGATATGATTGGGCAAGCATTTGTAGGTTGGGTTGATGAAGCTGGTAATTCATTTACTGGTTTTGGTAAACAAGCAGAAATTACTGAAACTACAACACGTACAATTACAGCTAGATATGAAGCAGCATTATATGTATACTTCTTAAATCCAGATGGATCACAAATTATGCGTACAGAAAAAGTTGGAGATCATAAAGCACATAATTTTACAGCTGTATCTTATGAAGTAGATTCAACTCATAAATTAGTTGGTTGGGCAGCTGAAGCAAATGGAACTACAAATATTGCAGATAAGATTTCAGTTCCAGCAGATCAAACTTCTGTAAATGTATACGCAATTATTAAAGAAGGTTATTGGGTTTCATTTAATTCAGATGGTGGATCTATTGTTGATTCTCAATTCGTATTACACGGTGACAATCTAGTCCTAGATAAATCTACAACTCCTACAAAGCCAGGTTATACATTTGATGGTTGGTACAATGGTTTAACTAAGGTTGAAAATGGTGCAACAGTTACTTCTCCAATGAATTTAACAGCACATTGGAAAGCAGCAAAAGTTAACTATACAATTATTCACTGGTGGGAAAATGCAGATGATAATGAATATTCATTCCATGAATCTGAAAACAAAACTGGTATGACTGGTACAGAAGCAAACGCAAAGGCAAAATCTTATGAAGGATTTACAGCACAGCCAGTAGCTAAAAAGACAATTAAAGGTGATGGTTCAACAATCGTTAGTGTTTACTATAAGAGAAATGTATATGAAGTCAAGTTTTATTCTTATAGCATTTCCGGAGGTTTGTTTAGACCAGGGAAACCTTCTGAAGAATATGTTGATTTAAGAATTACTGCAAAATATGGTCAGGATATTAGTAAGAAGTGGCCAACAAAGAGTGGAAGTTCAACATGGAGTACTACAGATGATGATTATAACGGTCCATTCCAAGTAAATATAGCAACTATGCCTTTAGAAGGAGCAAAATTTTATGGTCCAAAGACAGGTTATGGTTCTGAAACAGCGTATTATTATGTAGAAGTATTGCCAGGAGAACCAAGTGAAGTAACCAAAGATGGCATACGATATAAATTAGATCATAAAGATACGTCTCCAGGAACCGGATATAGTGTGAGTAAAGAAGATCAGTATCCATTAACAGGTTATACATTTAATAAAAATGTAAGTACAAGGACAGGTAAGAGTTATGATGATGCTAAGTTCTATTACACTCGTAATACTTATAACATCAAATTTATCAATAAAGGTAAGGAAGATAAATCAGTAGATAAGAAATATCAACAGAGTATTTCAAATGAAAACTATACTCCTGCAAGACCTAGTTCACTACCAAATTATTATGAATTTGATGGTTGGTATGATAATGAACTTTGTGAAGGTGAAAAATATGTCTTTAATGGAAAGACAATGCCAGCACAAAATATTACGCTATACGCAAAATGGACAGCTAAGAAGATCAGCTTAACTTATAACTTGAATAATCCTGAAGGTACAGTAGATAAGGGCACTAAAAAAGTTGCAGCTGGTACAATCGCAAGTACAGTATTGCCAAGTGCTTCTGCAATTGAAGGTTATACATTTGCAGGTTGGTATGTAGCAGATGAAAATGGTCATATGACTACAGTAGCATTCAATGCGAATGATGCGATCACAAAGGATACAAGTGTTATTGGTAAGTGGCTATATAATGGTAAGCTTACTGTTAAGTATGTGGCAGATGGTGTAGAAGCTCCAAAAGATAACAATGTTTATGCGGGTGGTGCTAAAGCTACAGTTGCTAATGGTGTGACAAAAGATGGTAAGAAATTCTTAGGTTGGCAATTAGATGGTAATGTATATCAGCCTGGTCAAAACTTTGAAGTAAATAAGAATTGGCAGATGACAAAATGTGATTACTTTAACAGCTGTATTTGGTGATTCAGAAACTTCAGCAATCTTAAATTATCATCCTGGTAATGGTAATGGTGAAGATCAGAGCATTGCGATTTTGAATAACGTTGAAGTTGCTTTAGAAAGTACATCTAATTTACATTATTCAGCTCCAGGTGAAGATTACTACTTTGCTGGTTGGGCAACATCAATGGAAGATGCTCAAAAAGGTAATGCTAAATATGCAGTTGGTGAAAAAGTCAGAGTGAATGCAGATTCAAGTAATGATTTATATGCAACTTGGGTTAAGAAAACTGTGATTAAAGTTACCGCAAATAGTAATACACTTCCATATAATGGTGAAGTACAGAAGGTTGAAGGAATTAAAGATGTTACTGCTGGATATGAAGTAACTGGTTTAACAGCAGAAGCTAAAGGTAAAGATTTTGGTACTTATAATACTGAAATTACTGGTACAGCAAAAGTTACTAAAGGCGGTGTTGATGTAACGGATAAAGTAATCGTAAATAAGATTAATGGAACATTAACAATTTCTAAGCGTAAAGTAACATTAACGAGTCAAACAGATTCTAAGGATTATGATGGAACTCCATTAACTAGACCTGATGTAACAATTACTAATGGATTTGTTAAAGATGAAGTAAAAGAAGTTAAGGCAACTGGATCTGTCACAAATGTTAGTGAAGGTGAAGTAACAAATACAATTACTTATAAAACATCAGATAACTTCAATTCTGAAAACTATTCAATTAACTAAGAAATGAAGGTAAATTGAGTATTACTCCAGTTACGGATGAAGTAACAGTAACAATTAAGGGTAATAGTAAAACAACTCCTTATAATGGAACAGTACAAAGTGTAGGTGGATATACAGTAGAATCTATTAGTAATACACTTTATACATCAACAGACTTTACATTAAAAGGTAGTGCTGTAGCAACTGGTAAAGATGCTAATACATATCCAATGAATTTGGATGCAACTCAGTTTGTTAACAAAAATACAAACTTCTCAAATGTTAAATTTGAAATTGCAGAAGATGGACAACTTGTTATTAATCCACGTGCAGTAACATTAACTAGTGAAAAAGCTTCTAAACCTTATGATGGAACTACACTAACTAGACCAGATGTTAAAGTTGAAGGAAACTTCGTTGATGGTGAAGTAACAGAAGTTAAGGCAACTGGATTCGTTACTTATGTAAGTGATGGTGAAGTCACAAATACAATCGTTATTACTAAAGGTGAAAACTTTAAAGAAAGTAACTATTCAATTACTAAGAATGAAGGTACATTGAGTATTACTGAAGTTGATGCTGAAGTAACAGTAACAATCAAAGGTCATGAAGATAGTGTAACTTATGATGGAAACCCACATTCAGTAGAAGGTTATGAAATTACTGATATTTCTAACAAATTGTATACAAAGGATGATGTTAAGTTTACAGGTGAAGCTAAGGCTGAAGGAACTGCAGCTGGTACATATCAGATGAACCTTACTGAAGCTCAATTTAGTAACACAAATAGTAACTTTAAGCAGGTAACATTTGTAGTCGAAGATGGATCATTGACAATCAATCGTAAGTCTATTGATGATCAAAATCGTATAACAGTAACAAATCCAGAAAATTCTAAGTATAATGGTGAAGAACATAGGAATAAACCAACAGTTACAGATACTAAGACAGGCAAAGCATTAGTAGAAGGTATGGATTACACATTAGCTTATAGTGATGATGTAACAAATGCTGGAAAAGTAACAGTAACTATTAAAGGTATTGGAAACTATAGTGGTGAAACAACTACAAATTATCAAATCACTAAGCGTAATGTAACATTGACAAGTGGATCTGCTTCTAGAGTTTATAATAAGGAAGCATTGACAAATGGTGAAGTAACGGTAAGTGGTGAAGGATTCGCTAAGGATGAAGGTGCAACTTATACAGTAACTGGAAGTCAGACAGAGGTTGGTGAAAGTAAGAACACATTCACATATGAATTGAAGTCAAACACAAAAGCTTCTAACTACAATATTAAAAAAGTAGAAGGTGACTTAAGAGTCACTGCTGAAGATGGTGAAGTAGTCGTAACAATTACTGGTCATTCAGATTCAGTTGAATATGATGGAAATGAAAAGACAGTAAGTGGATATGATGTAGCAATCACTGAAGGAAGTAAGTATGCAACATCTGATTTCACGTTCAATGGAAATGCAGAGGCTAAAGGTACTGAAGCTGGTACATATCATATGAACCTTTCGGCTGAACAGTTCACTAATGTGAATGGAAACTATAAAAATGTAAGATTCGTAGTAAATGATGGCTCATTGACAATCACTCCTAAGTCAATTAATCCAGATGATGAAAAGACTGGTATTACAGTAACAGATCCAGAAAATTCAATCTATGATGGAAATGAACACATCAATGGATTAACAGTAACGGATGCTAAGTTAAATACAACATTAGTTGAAAATACAGATTACACATTAACTTACAGTGGAGATCTAATCAATGTTGGAACAGTAACGATCACTATTAAAGGTATTGGAAACTATACTGGTGAATTTACTAAGACATATCAGATTCTACCAAGAGAATATACAGTAACAACAAATACAGATTCTAAGGTTTATGATGGAAATCCACTAACAGCTGGTGGAACAGTCAACAATTTGGTAAAAGATGAAACAGTAGTATTTACAATTACTGGTAGTCAAACAAATGTTGGTACTTCAGATAACACTTATGAATTGAAGTTTGAAGGAACTGCAAAAAAAGCGAACTATACTCATGGTAAAGATTCAATTGGAACATTAACAGTAAAAGCTAAGTCAATCGTTCCAGATGGACCAAATACTCCAGATGAAAAGAAGACTGGTATTACAGTAACAGATCCAAAAGATTCTAAATATGATGGTGAAGAACATAGAAACAAACCAAAAGTAGAAGATACTAAGACTAAAGCTACATTAAAAGGAGGCAAAGATTACGAATTATCTTATAATGAAGATGTAACAAATGCTGGAACAGTAACAGTAACAGTAACTGGTATTGGAAACTATGAAGGAAGCTTTGAAGTAACTTACCAAATCACTAAGCGTCATGTAACATTGACAAGTGCGGATGCTGAAAAGGTTTATGATGGTAGTGCTTTAACAAATGATACAGTAACAGTTGGAGGCGACAAATTCGCTAAGAAGGAAGGCGCAACATACAACGTAACTGGTATGCAGATTGAAAAGGGTTCTAGCAAGAATACATTTACTTATACATTGAATGAAGGAACATTAGCTGGAAACTATGATATCGAAACATTTGAAGGAACATTAAAAGTAACAGCATTTGAAAATGAAGTCGTAGTAACAATCAAAGGTAACAAAGATACTGTAACTTATGATGGCAATCCACATTCAGTAGAAGGCTATGTGATTACTGATATTTCTAACAAATTGTATAAAGCTGACTATATTGGAGTTAAAGGTTATGCTAGAGCTGAAGGAACTGCAGCTGGTACATATAAGATGAACCTTACGGCACAACAATTCAGTAATACAAGTGCAAGCTTTGATAAAGTAACATTCAAGGTTGAAGATGGTGCATTAACAATCAGTCCTAAGTCAATTACTCCAGATGGACCGGATACTCCAGAAGAAAAGAAGACTGGCATTACAGTAACAAAACCTTCAGATTCTAAATATGATGGTGAAGAACACAAGAATAAACCGACAGTTACAGATACTAAGACGGATAAAGTATTGGTAGAAGGTACAGATTACGAATTATCTTATAGTGAAGATGTAATCAATGCTGGAACAGTAACAGTAACAGTAAAAGGTATTGGAAACTACAAAGGAAGCTTTGAAGTAACTTATGAAATCACAAAACGTGATGTAACATTGACAAGTGGATCTGCTTCTAAGGTTTATGACAAGACTGCGTTGACAAATGATACAGTAACTGTAAGTGGAGAAGGATTCGCTAAGGATGAAGGTGCAACTTATAAAGTAACTGGCTCTAGAACAAAAGTTGGTACAAGTAAGAACACATTCACATATGAATTGAAGTCAAATACGAAAGCTTCTAACTACAACATCGAAGTTAAGTTTGGTGAATTAAAAGTCACAGCTCAAGATGGTGAAGTAGTCGTAACAATTACTGGACGTTCAGATACTGTTGATTATGATGGAAATGAAAAGTCAGTAAGTGGATATGATGTAGCAATCACTGAAGGAAGTAAGTATACAACAGATGATTTCACATTCAATGGAACTGCAGAAGCTAAAGGTACTGAAGCTGGTACATATCCTATGAATCTTGCAGCTGATCAATTTACGAACACAAATGATAACTATACTCAAGTAACATTTATCGTAAATGATGGAACATTAACAATCAATCCTAAGTCAATTACTCCAGATGGACCAGATACTCCAAAAGAAGAAAAGACTGGTATTACAGTAACAGATCCAATTAATTCAACTTATGATGGAAATGAACATATCAATGGATTAACAGTAACTGATTCTAAGTTAAATACAACATTAGTTGAAAATACAGATTACACATTAACTTACAGTGGAGATCTAATCAATGTTGGAACAGTAACGATCACTATTAAAGGTATTGGAAACTATACTGGTGAATTTACTAAGACATATCAGATTCTACCAAGAGAATATACAGTAACAACAAATACAGATTCTAAGGTTTATGATGGAAATCCACTAGCAGCTGGTGGAACAGTCAACAATTTGGTAAAAGATGAAACAGTCAACTTAACAATGACTGGTAGCCAAACAAATGTTGGTACTTCAGATAACACTTATGAATTGAATTGGACAGGAAGTGCAAAAGAATCGAACTATACTCATGGTAAGGATTCAATTGGAACACTGACAGTAACTAAACAGTCAATTGCACCAGATCCTGAACATCCTGAAACTTATAAAGAAGTTACAATTACGAGTCCAAGTGATGAAGTATATGATGGTAAGGAACACAAGTGGATTCCTACAGTTACAGATAAAGAAGAAAATGAATTAGTTGCCAAGACAGATTACGAAGTGACTTATTCAACTACAGATTTCACAAATGTAACTGGAACAATTACAGTGACAATTACAGGTATTGGAAACTACACTGGAAAAGCAACTCGAACTTATTCAATTACACCAAAGACTTATACAGTAACAACTGAATCTGATTCTAAGGTTTATGATGGAACTGCATTAACAGCTGGTGGTAAAGTAAGTGGAATCGTTAAGGGTGAAACAGTAGAATTTACAATTACTGGTAGTCAAACTAGCGTTGGTACTTCAGATAACACTTATGAATTGAATTGGACAGGAAGTGCAAAAGAATCGAACTACAAACATGGTAAAGATTCAATTGGAACATTAACAGTAAAAGCTAAGTCAATCGTTCCGGATGGACCAGATACTCCAGATGAAAAGAAGACGGGTATTACAGTAAGTGATCCTAGTGATTCTAAGTATGATGGTAAAGAGCATAGAGAAGTATTAACAGTTCAGGATACTAAGACAGATAAAAAATTAGTAGCTGACAAAGATTACTCAGTAACTTATAGTGATGATTTAGTAAATGCTGGTACAGTAACAATTACTATTGAAGGTATTGGAAATTATACTGGATCATTCACAAAGACTTATGAAATCACAAAACGTTCAGTAACATTAACAAGTGCTACTGTAAGCAAGACTTATGATGGTCAAGCATTAACAAGCACATCAATCACAGTAAGTGGTGATGGATTTGTCAAGGGTGAAGGTGCTACATATAATGTAACTGGAACTCAAACAGAGGTTGGAAATAGTGCAAACTCATTTGAATACAAATTAAATGAAAATACATTAGCTTCTAACTACGACATTACAAAGGTTGTTGGAACATTAACAGTTACACGAGATACAACTCCAGTAACTCCAGCTCCTACACCTACAACTCCAAGCGTACCGCCAGTTGTTCAAAGAGTAGTTCCTACTCCTACTCCTGTTCCTGAAGAAAAGGTCGAAGAAGAACAAACGCCTAAGGCTGAACCTAAAGAGGAAGAAAAAGTTGAAGAGGATTACACTCCAAAGGCAACACAAGAGTACTATTGGGCATTAATCAACTTGATTTGTGCAATCGTAACAGTATTATTCGGATTATTATTGTTGATCTCTAAACGTCATAAAGATGAAGATGACGAAGAAGAGGATGATGAAACAAAACAACAAGCAACTACAAATGAAGACGAAGAACAAGAACAAGAAAAGAAACGTGGATTATTCACTCGCGTACTTGCAGTTCTAATCGCAATCGTATCTGTTGTATTCTTCCTAGTAACTGAAGACATGAGTCTAGCATGGACTTGGACAGATCAATGGACAATTTGGATGGTTGTCATTGGATTGGTACAAATCGTAGTATTCTTCGTAGGACGTAAATGGAAAACGTTGATAACGATGATGATGACGAAGAAGCACAACAAGCTTAATAAAAGTTAATAACACAAAAGGAGTAGCCTCGTGCTACTCCTTTACTGCCCAATACCCATTTCGATTAGAGCCTTTGCGGATTACAATTTCTTGTTGCTGCAACCTATTTAATATGCGCTTAATAGTTGAGTGTGATAAGTTTAATTGATTTGCGAGCTCTATTTGAGTGATTTTTGGGTTGATTTTAATGAGTTGTATGATATCGGGTTCATTGGGTCCATTGGGTTCATTTACTTTGAACCCGATTTTTTGTTGGGCTTATAGAATACATTGTTTCTATATATGATGACTTTTAACTCGGTTTCTCCACCAATAAATACAGGAGGTTTTAAACCACATTCTTCGATTGACTTAATGATTCTAGGGATGCCGCGACCCCAGTTTTCAATGTATTTTAGATAGCGTAATGCATACGCGGTTGCTTCATTCCTAATATTAGAATTTCCTTGTTTCATTTTCTCGATTGTTTGTCCCATAACTAGTTTTCCTGGAGAAGTTACTTCTAAACGATCATCGAATATCGCAATTTTAATACTGTTTCTATCAATATAGGATCTGTGTGCAATGGAATTCACAATTAATTCTCGTATGGCATATACGGGAATTTCGTATGTTTCTTTTCTTTCTAGAGATTCAAATGAAGCATGTAAACGTATGTTTCGTAATACAAATTTATACGCAAAATCAATTTGTTCATAGATGGGTCCTGAATAATCTTTCATATCAATTACTTCTGTTGTATCCGTACCCTTAAAAAGTGCACATTGAATACGGTTTGGCAATGCGGGATGTCCTGTTAATAAGGCATAGGCATTAGTAGGTATAATATGATTGTTTGATTGTGTAAGTATTCCCCACGATAATAAATCTTGTTTCGTAATGGGCGTAACTGCATCTTTTTCAAATTGAGATTTAGAGTTTTCTAATGCTTTATGATAAAGGGTATCACATAAGTTTTGGATACTATTTTCACTGATTTCTAATTCGGGACAAATCATCTTATCAAAATAGCGGTTGCTACCTTCAAACATCAATTCTTTGATCATATTACGATCGGCTTTTCTTGTTGTTCCACTAACGCGTACATAAACACCATCAAATTCACCCTCTGCTTTTAAATGATATGGGCGATCCCATCCAGATGGAACATTCACAATTAAAATGGTTTTATCTTCGATTGTATCTAAATCAATGCTAGGAATAATATGAGGTTCAATACTTGAAAATATTGAATTTGTGATGGAATCCTTGATTTTAAAAACATCACCCGATAGTCCGCATATTTCAAATGAATCTTTCTTTTCTTCAATTCCAAAAATAATTTTTCCACCAAAACCATTCGCAAAAGCTACGACAGATTTTAAATATTTTTTATGTTCAGCAGGAACTTCTTTTTTTACTTCGATATTGTTATTTTAGCCATATTTATTTAATTTATTTATCAACATAGTATTCCTCCTTTCACACATCCACATTATCATTATACCTAAAAACCCATCCTAGTGCTTACTAGAATGGGATCTTTGTCGTTAATAGTTTCCTGTATAATTCTACACCCTTTTTTTAAAATGTCTTCATCAAAGGTGAACTTATTTGAATGTAATGGAATGGTGTCACCAGTACCTAAAAGAAGAAGATAGATGGGGCTACGTTTCTGTAGTAACCAAAGTCTTCACTAATAAGCACAGGGCTATCTAGTTTATTGACTAGGTTGTTTTTGTATAGGGTATGAAATAATTCTTCATTATTTAGTACAGGTGGATAGTGATGATTGACTTTGAAATTAACTTGCACCTTGTATTTTTTGATTGCATTATTCGTGTTTTGTTCAATGATATTAACAATTTGATCAAATACCTTTGGATCATAATAGCGAATAGATCCTCGTACATGGCTTGATCTGCAATAATATTGAAGGCTTGGCCAGAATGGAAAGTACCAAAGTGTAATAGGTGGAATGTATTGTTGTCAAAGGCTTTTCTTCTTGTTCTAAAGATTTTGTAGAATTTCTACACAAGCCGTTAATGCGTTGATTCCATTTTGAGGCTGGGCTGCATGACTTGCCTTTCCCTTTACCAGAATTTCAAACTCACATCCACCAGCCATCATTTCATTAGGCCGTGTATATACTTTGCCTTTTTCAAGTTCTGGATAGATGTGTGTTCCGTAGATGGCGGCAATATTAAATTGTTTGAAGAATTGTGTGTCTATGATTGGCTTGGCCCCACCTGGTTTTTCTTCTCCTGGCTGAAATAAGAGTAATACGTTGTAGTTACTTTCTTTGGCATATTTAGCTATTTCTAAAACCATCGCCATATGTCCATCATGTCCGCAGGCGTGCATACATCCATTGGTGCTTTTAAATTCTAAATCTGTATTTTCTTCCATAGGAAGAGCGTCCATATCGGAACGAAAAACAATTGTGTTTTCTTTCTTATTGTCAAAATAAGCAGTAACACTATTAGGGATTGGATGATCAATTTTGCAGTCATATAAGTCCAATATGTTTTCGATATATTGTGCTGTCTTTTGTGTTGTGAGTTCGATTTCAGGAATTTGGTGCAAATTTCTTCTGTTTTCGATGATTGTTGGCATAAAATTCTCCTTTTTTGGTTTATTATACTACCTATTTTGATTTGTTAAATAAATTTAACATAGATTTAACATTGTAAAGATAGTATGAAAATCCATTTAAATTTATATTAAGTGCGTAATTATGAAAAGGTGGAAAATATGACAACAACAAATATATTGTCTTTATTGGGTGGATTAGCTTTATTCCTATATGGAATGCAGATGATGGGAAATGGTCTTGAAGCTGCGGCTGGAGATCGCTTAAAACAAATTTTAGAGAAATTAACTTCAAATCGATTTTAGGTGTAATTGTAGGTGCACTTGTTACGGCAGTTATTCAAAGTTCGAGTGCAACAACAGTTATGGTTGTTGGGTTTGTCAACGCACAGATGATGACTTTACAACAAGCTGTATGGATTATTATGGGCGCTAACGTTGGAACAACCATTACAGGTCAATTGATTGCGTTGGATGTAAGTGCTATTGCTCCATTAGTTGCCTTTATGGGTGTTGCATTGATTATGTTTACGAAAAGCGCAAAGGCAACGGATATTGGACAGATCATTGCAGGTTTGGGTATTCTTTTTATTGGTATGAATATGATGAGTACGGCTATGATGCCACTAAGAGAATCAAAAGAATTCGTTGAATTAGTCACTCATTTCTCAAATCCATTAGTAGGTATTTTGGTTGGTGCAGGATTTACGGCTTTAATTCAATCAAGTTCAGCCTCTGTAGGTATTTTACAAGCCTTAGCAGCCAGTGGTGTTATTGGATTAGATGGAGCTGTATATGTATTGTTTGGACAAAACATTGGTACTTGTATTACAGCCGTTCTTGCATCAATTGGAACAAGTCGTGAGGCTAAACAAGCGACAGCTATTCACTTGAGTTTCAATATTATTGGTACAGTAATATTTACATTAGTATGTATGTTCACACCATTGGTATCTTTGGTGATTCATTGGACTCCATATAATGCGACAGCTCAGATTGCGAACATGCACACATTGTTTAATATTTGTACAACGTTATTATTGCTTCCATTTGGAAAATATTTGGCTGAATTTGCACAACACATCTTACCAGTAGAAAACAAAGAAACAGAAGATGATCGTTTATTGTATTTACAGCCACTACCTAAGTCTAAAAAGATGATTGGTGGTGCAGCTATTTCGGTTAAACAAATCAATGATGAAACAATGCATATGTTAGAGCTTGCGTATGAGAATGTAAATCAGGCATTTGGACAGTTATTACAGTTTAGTGATAAGATAGATGAACAAATCTATAAAAGAGAGGATACTGTAAACTATCTGGATAAAGTCATTAGTGAATATATTAGCACGGCTTTGGCTACACCAAACTTGAATGTGAATATTTCTCAAGCTTTGTCTAGTTATTATTTAATGTTAGTGGATATTGAACGTATTAGTGATTATGCGGTGAATATGAATCATCAGGCTACAAAACGTCTTCAAGGGGATATGACGATATCTGAAATTGAAATTGTGGAGCACATGAAAAAGTTATGTGTCGATATGAAAAATGATTTGAGTGATGTGGAAGAGGCAGAACGTAAGGATGATGTGATTGATTCACTTGTGTCAAGTTGGCGCGAAGCACAGATTCAAGCATTAAAACAACAGAAATGTTCGAGTGAAGTAAGTATGATGTTATCACGTATATTTACAGACTTTGAACGTATCAATGACCACGCATTAAATGTGTCACAAGAGTTTGATAAGATTAATATAGAAATCCCAGAATAAGCAGTTTTTCTGCTTATTTTTTCGTGGATTTTGTTATAATCTTGTTATGAACATTGAGAAGTTATTAAATACAATTATTGAAGCAGGGAAGATGTTAGTAGAAAGTGGTGCGGAAGTCAATCGTGTTGAAGAAACAATGGTCAGAATGTGTCGGTGCTTTGAGGGAATCGAATATGCAGATAGCTATGTGACTTTAACTGGCATCATGTTTTCGTTAACATATGAAAATAAAACGATAACACGTATTTGCAGGGTGCATACGGGAGAGGTAGATTTAAATCTATTGATCAAATCAATACGCTTTCTAGAAGTATCTGTATGAATCCTATATCTGTAGATGAGTTGGCAAATGAGCTTGAAAAATTAAGAAAATATCTCGCTATACATTTAAAGAGACTATGTTTTTTGGCGCGGTAGGTGCAGCTGGATTTGGGATTTTCTTTAATGGGACTTTATTGGAAATTGTGATGTCCTTTTTTATTGGAATCTTGATTCGTTGTATAAGCTGTTTTTTATCCAAGCATAAACTAAATTCTTTCTTAAATAATGCGATATCTGCGGGATCCGCAGCATTGTGTGCTCAATTAATTCATCAAGTATTGCCTCAGACCAATGTGGATATTATGGTGATTTCGAGTTTTATGCTTTTAGTTCCAGGACTTGCGATTACGAACGCGATTCGTGATACGATTGCAGGAGATTATGTATCTGGTGTTGCAAGAGCAGCAGATGCATTTTTATGCGCAGTTGCTATTGCGGTAGGTGCTGGTTTTGTGATGTATTTTTGGATATAGGGGAATGGAAATATGGTGTATGTAATTTTAAAATCAGGTATATCTTCATTCCTTGCAAGTTTGGGATTTGGTTTCCTTTTCAATATCAAAGGAAGAAATTTATGGATAGCCGGTGTTGTAGGGGCTATTGGAGGTGCTTGTTATAAGGTATCATTATATTTAGGATGTTCTGAAATTCTATCGAATTTTTATGGAGCCTTAGGTTTGGCATTAGCTTCAGAAATTTTAGCACGTAAATGCAAGACTCCAGTTACAACATTTTTAGTTTGTGCATTAATTCCTTTGGTTCCTGGTGGTGGGATGTATCGTACAATGCTTGCGGCTATTCGTGGTGATGCACAGAACACATTAAATATGGGTCTTCAAACATTGAGTATTGCGGGTGTTTTAGCACTTGGAATTCTATTGGTTTCCACAATCATGCGTGTGTATTATCAGGAAAAAAGAAAATATTTATCAAAAAAGTAAAAAAGTACTTGCAATCGTTAAAATTTATGATATTATATATGAGCGTCTTGGGGATATGGGCCTGTAGCTCAGGTGGTTAGAGCGCACCCCTGATAAGGGTGAGGTCGTTGGTTCAAGTCCATTCAGGCCCACCATGTTTTCTTTAGACGCTTAATATAATGGGGTGTTAGCTCAGCTGGGAGAGCACCTGCCTTGCACGCAGGGGGTCATCGGTTCGATCCCGATACGCTCCACCAATTATAAAATTTAAACTGCATATGCAGTTTTTTTTATTCTTTTTTTATTATATGTTATAATCATAAGTAATCGGATGATTAGAAAGCTGAGTAGATGTATGGAAAAAGAATTTTACGAAGAATATGAAGATATGGAAGCCGGTATTGATCAAAAACAGGCTCTTGTCGAAGAATCAAAAAAGGTTGATGAAATTGAAGATTTCAGTGAAGCGGTTCGCTTTGTGAATGATTTGAAAAAAAGATGGAGAAAGACTGGTTTTGGTGAGTCTTTGGCAGAAGAAAAGTTAAGAGAAGAATTTGATGCGAATATTGAAAAAGTATATGAAAAACAAAAGGCATTGGCTCAAAAAGTAGTTGATGTAAAGGAAGCTTTGATTAAAGAAGCTGAAAAAACTTCTTTATCGGATGACTTTAAAAAGGCTACTGAAAAGATGACTTCCTTAATGGATCAATGGAAAGTTTCTGGAAATGCCGGAAAGAAAACAGATGATGAATTATGGGAACGTTTCAATGCAGCTCGTCAGAAGTTCTATGATCGTAAACATGCTAACTGGGAAAATAGAACAGTTCGGTTTGAAAATGCTAAAAAGGTAAAAGAAGATTTAATTGAAAAAGCTAAGTCATTACAAGATTCTGAAGAATGGCAGAAAACAAGTGCTAAATATAAAGAATTGATGGATGCTTGGAAAGCTGCAGGAAATGCAGGTCGTGAATTTGATGATGATTTATGGAATGCATTTAATGAAGCTCGTCAAAAATTCTATGCGAAACGTAATGAATTCTATGAAAAATTACATGCAGAACATGACGAAAAATATGCAGAAAAACAAGCTTTAGTCAAGGAAGCAAAATCAATTGCAGGCTTACAAGAATATACTCGTGAACAAACTGCAATGATGAAAGAATTGTCTAATAAATGGAAATCAATTGGTTTCTGTGGAAAAGATAAAGAAGATGAAATCTGGAATGAATTCAGAGGTGTCATGGATGAATATTTTGCTGGGCTAAAATCGGCTAGCGAAAAGCGTCGTGCTAACTGGCGTGATCACATGGCAGAAATCATTTCTCGTAAAGAAGAACAAATCGCAAACCAAAAGCGCCAAATCAAACGTCTTCAAGATGATATGACAGGCTTGGTAAGTGAGGCTACAGTGGCTGACTTACAAGATCAAGTAGAAGATAAAGAAGACTTTATTAAACAACTTGAACAAGAAATTGAAGACATTGAAAAGAAATTAGCAGAGTAGTTGATCTACTCTCTTTTTCTTGGGGTTTATTATATGAATTTTCATGAATGTATGAAGCTGTTTTATCCAGAAACAAAAATTATATTATATAATCAAAAAAACGAAGTTGTATTAGAAGGATATGTCAAAGATATTCGCCAAGAATGTGAAAATATCATAATATAGAAGTGACATTCGTATCGGGTAGGGCGGATACAACAGGACTTAAAATTTGGCTAGATATGTAAAGGAAGAAAGTTTAGTGCTTTCTTCCTTTATACTTTAGTATTTCATATCACTTTTAATTATATCGTGATCTTTTAATAGTTTTTCAATTACAGTACCTTTGATTGCCTTAAGAATTGGTTTTTTGAATACATTTAGAGGTCCAAGATCGATTTCTAATGGGGATTTTCCATCCATTAATTTTACGCTTGAATCTAATAATTCACGTACATCATATACGCTGCCCCAAACTTCTGGAACACCACGATCGACACCTAATAGTCCATATACAGCTTCCATTGCGGTACGTACTGAATATTCAGTGGTGAAGACTGTGTCTCTTGGTGTGTCGGCAAATTGTCCTAAGAAGGCGAAGTTTACACATCCATCAGGAATTACATCTGGACGATCACCTTTCGTTCTTGGCATGAAGAAGGCAGTGATGTATGGCATCATTGTAGGCACGCATCTTGCAGAATTTGTAGCTAATTCTTCAATTTGATCTGTTGGAACACCCAAGTGATATAGCCATTCTTCTGTGATTTCTTTACCAGTACATTCTCTCATTGGTTTCTTAATGTAGTCACCATCTACATCTGTAAATAGTCCATATACCCAAACGCATACTTTGTTTGGATCTTGGTTTTTGAATTGTCCTTGACGATTAATAGTCCAACTCATTAACCAGCTCGAATCTCTACAAGTTACGATACCTCCAGTAACGGTTTTTCCACTACGAGGATCACGCTTACAAATGTTTGTGATATAAGGGATGATTTTATCATCTAATGTTGTTACTGTTGCAGATTCCCAATTTGTCTTTGAAATGTCTGAACAAAATTTTTCTGGGTGGCCAAAACTTGGATCTTGTTTTGCGATGTTTTTCCATAAGCTCCAGCATCCACTAGTTCTTACTTCAGCATCTCCATTAGGTGCATGGTCTTGATCACCATAAATTGTTCCTTCTGTACAGCTTCCGTTTGTCACAAATACTAAATCGTTTTCAGTTAATACAATGCCAGTTTCTGTTCCGTTTACTTTGCATTCGATTGTTTTCGCAACTTTTTTGTCACCTACAAACTCAAATTCAACATTTGTAACTTCTGTATTGAATTGGAAGTCTACGCCATGAGCTTCTAGATATTTTTGCATAGGAAGAATTAAAGATTCATATTGATTGTAACGAGTGAATTTTAAGGCACTGAAATCAGGAAGTCCTGAGATATGGTGAATGAATCTTTGGAAGTATAATTTCATTTCTAATGCTGAGTGCCAGTTTTCAAACGCAAACATACTTCTCCAATACATCCAGAATGTTGAATCAAATACTTCTTCATCAAATACATCTTCAATGGTCTTATCATATAAATCTTCATCTGGTGTCATGAATAATTTCATGATTTCCATAGCACCTTTAGTACTTAAATCAAACTTTCCATCTGTATGTGCATCTTTTCCTTGGTTGATTGTTGCACGACACAATGAGTAGTTAGGATCATGTTTATTTAACCAGTAATATTCATCTAAAACACTAGCACCCTCGATTTCTAATGAAGGGATACTTCTGAATAGATCCCATAAACATTCGAAGTGGTTTTCCATTTCACGACCACCTCTCATGACATATCCACGAGTAGGATCATAGATTCCATCGCATGCGCCTCCGGCAATGTCCATTGCTTCTAAGATATGGATGTTTTTGCCTGGCATTTGTCCATCACGAACTAAAAAACAGGCGGCTGCTAATGCAGCAAGTCACTACCTACGATATAAGCATTCTTATTATCTACATTTGCTGGTTTTTCAGGGCGAGCAAATGCTTCGTAGTTTCCATTCGTGTAGTAAATACCTTTAGAGTTCTTTTCGTATTTTCCTCTTTCAGTATTACGATAGTCACTTGTAACTTTCTTTTCTTCTTCTTTCTTTTTGTCGCTCACTTTTTTGCAGTAAATAAAGCAGCACCTGTAGCTGCAGCAGTAAGGCCTGCAATGCCTAATTTTATATTATTCTTTGACATATACATGTCCTCCTTTGTTCTTATGGCTACATGATAATGGAGGACAAAAATAAAAACCATGAACAAAAAAAGCAAGATGATAATTTTTTTATCATTTTGCTTCATTTGTAAAGTTTGAAATTGAATTTGCGATAGAACCATGCAAAGTATTAGCCATATTATAGATGATTTCATGGTAGTCTTCATACATACCTTTTTGAATCCAATCAAGCATGATACCTACAAAACTATATTTGTAGAAATTAGCGATGAATTGAATTTGTTCTTCTGTAATATTGGTTCCTTGTGCTTTTTCGCGGACGACTCCTAAAATAAGGTCGTGTACTGTAGAAAATAAAAAGCGTTCAATACTATCTTGTGTTGTTGTATGGTATACATTTAAAATAAATGGCTTGTTTTGAAGGACGGCTTCAAATATGGATGTAAGGCCTTCTTGCCAAGTGTCATATGTTTTATTTCCTTTTAGTGCATTTGTTGCATCATAAATACAAGACCATTCGACTAGGTCGTAAATATCTTTAAAATGATAGTAGAAAGACATTCTTGAAATGCCAATATCATCTGTTAAATCTTTAATGGTAATCTTATCTAATGGTTTTTTTAATAAGAATCTTTTTAGGGATTGCTCTAAGGCAAGTTTCGTTAAGTTTGACATACTTAAATATTATAAAAAAATGGGTCTCCCGTCAATTCTTAGGAGACCATGAACATTAAATTCTGAGTGGCTGTAACAAACAGAATTTTTTCTTGCCCTAGCTGTAATAGGGCCCTTTGAATATTGTAGATGTGCTTCTTGCAAGCACACTTATACTATAATCTTATCATTCGTTAATTTAATCAAAACATTTTGTGAAATTTTGGGAAGAAAGAGAATCTAGGTTTGCAGAATACAAATATTGATTTTTGTTTCTGCTTTTTACTAGCAGGTTTTTAGATTCTAAAGACTTTAATATTTTGCGAGTCGTTGTATCGCTTTTTTCAAGTAATTCAGTTAATGTATTCATGTTCATATAAGTATCATCAAATAATCTGTTTTGGCACAGTATGAAGATGCATTTTGCCTGTTTATCGTTTAGAACTTTTTCATTAACTAACGTATTGATTATATTGTCGTAGTAATTTAGTTGATCGTTTAAATCTGCGATTTTTGTGTATAAGTCATCTGAGGCTTGTGACAACAATTCTAAAAATGTGACGACAAAAAATGTAATATCACCTTTGTTTTTTCTGTCGTTACAAACATCAAAAGCTTTATAGTACTTGTTGATATTATTTTTGACTGTGTAAGATAATTTTAAAGCTAAAAGAACGTCAAGTTCATTTTTAATCAGGTAACTACTGATAAATCGACTGGTCCTGCCATTTCCATCATAAAAAGGGTGGATATATCCAAATAGATAGTGAAAGGCAGATATTTTGATTAGGCTATCGATATCATCGCTTTTTAAAAAATCAAGGCATAAATCTAGAGATTCAATGATTTTTGACTCTGGCATGATTCCTCTGTGTTTTTCTTTTGGTGTGGCAGACACTACTTGAACAGGCTCTTTTCTAAAGAGTATACCGTCGGGTAGATTTTCTTTTTCAATTTCAGGTAATACTAGGGCATCGTAAATGGTCCGAATATCCTCGCAGTTGTTTAATGGGATTATTTCATTACTGATTAATTTAAAATATTTATCCACAAGTCCTTTAAATCTAGCGCTTTTATCATTTTTGATTGAGTCAATCGCATCTTCAATTTCTTTTCTTGTACTTCTTACACCTTCGATTTCGTTAGTAAGGGCAATCTCATCTTTTAATGATTTAATTATATAAGAGTTGATAGCGATATTAGGTAAATGTGTTCTTAACAAATTGATTTTGTTGATTGTTTTAGGCTTAACTAGCAATTTGGTGACTTTGCTATAATTCTACGTTTTATCACTTATGCGAACAACCATTCGTTCTTCAAATCCTTTAAACGAGTGATCTTATAGATGTTTTTCAATCTAAGTAGT
>ENA-OQIR01000133-OQIR01000133.1-human-gut-metagenome-genome-assembly--contig:-NODE-133-length-33367-cov-2.353851_pt1 | contig 33367 bp, 36 predicted proteins | sample MGYA00242580_ERZ504745 | MGnify/ENA primary metagenome ERZ504745 (study PRJEB26092, sample SAMD00036214) | human gut metagenome | host: Homo sapiens | study: EMG produced TPA metagenomics assembly of...
AAGGTATGATATACATAATAGAAAAATATGATAAAGCTATGGATATACTACAATACAGATATCCTGAAACGTATCTAAAATACAGAAAATAATAAAAAAGCGATTAAAAAATGGGAATACCAAAATTAATTGATATTCCCATAAATTATTGCATCATTTTATCTTATATGATATACTATTTTTGCACTGATGAAACGGTTGTTTCATATGATGGTTGAAAAAAGAAAAATTTCTTTTCTGGCTGCCTGATGAGGGTGGCTTTTCTTATTTCACGCATGTATTTATTATAATCTAACACAGCATTCAATTGCTATCCATCCTGCACCAGATTTCAATTTACCCCATGTATATCCATCAGCAGTTTTTGTTTCTGTGATAGTATATGTTCCAATAGGGCAAGAACCAATAGCAATTCTAGCGCTTAGACCAGCAGAAGCACGAACTCTGATGCCATTTTCCTTAACTGCAATTTGAAATTCTTTATTTACAACAGTGCTATGCTTATCCAAAACACCGACATAGGTACAAAAATCTTTGTCAATGCAAATCCAACCTGCACCTGATTTTAGCTTACCCCAGTATGTATTTTTGATTTCAGTGATATTATAAGTTCCTTTGTCACGAATGCTTCCAGTTGCGCTTGCCTTGCTGGATGCATCGCTTCTAATTGTTAAAGCATCACAATTAACTTTATATTTTCCTACTTTGTATACAGGTGTAGCTGGCTTTACGGTTGGTTTAGGCACTGGTTTATTTGCAGTGGCTACTACACCAACATACGTACAATATTCATCCGAAACATTGATCCAGCCAGCTCCAGATTTTAGTTTACCCCAACAATTATTCTTAATCTCTGTTATAGTATACTCGCCATGATCTCGAATAGTATTGACAACTTTTGAATTAACAGTTGCATCCGATCTGATATGAAGATCACAATTTACCTTATACATACCAACTTTATATGTTTTTGTTTGTGCTGGTGTGGACGGTGCAACAGTAGGAGTAGAAGTAGAACCTAGCTTTGCTTTAAATTCGCTCCATGTCCAAGAAGTTTTATATTTATTGTTAGTAACATATGGAGCAGGACAATATTTGTTAACAACATCATAATGTCTAAGTACATGATCCGCACCTACACCAAGTTGTCCCATCAAATATTTTACTAATTGTACGCAAGCATTTTGCGTTGCTTCTGTAAAATACCATGTTGGATCTTCTGCATATTTTCCAGATCCATCACACTTAGGACACATCTCGATTCCGATACAGTTACTATTCCTTGCATATGGATGTTTTTGAGTATAGTATCCTGCAGTGCCTACTTGCCAAAGGATAGCATTATGGTCTGCTGCTTTATAAATCGTACCATCCCAATAAATATAGTAATGCGCGCCACATCCATCTGAATTAATTTTATTATTTTGCCCTGCTACTCCAAGATAATGAACTACAATATATTGTTTTTGATTTCCCCATTGTGGACATAAGGTCTGCTTGCATTTGTAACGTCAATAATATTCATATTCGAATTCTCCCTTCCGAGTTTATCAAAACGAGTTAAATCCCATCGTTCGATCAAACTACAAATTTTATCTACATATTTAACATCTGTTGCATATCCACCATTTTTGATGATCTGCGTTGCTGTTTTGTAGTCTTTGCAACCAGATAAACCCGCATATCTTTTTACTTTTCCATTCATCGCTCCATTGAGATAATAGGAATGGTCTTTGATACTAGTCAGGATATCTGCATACTTTCGAAAATCAGCAGTTACAACATAAACTTTCCCATCTTTGGTTTGCTCATTTGTTTTCTTCGTATATTTACTCTTTCCATCCCAAGCAGAAGTCCATGTGTTACCAGAGAGACTTGTTTTCATTCCGAATAAATTATTTGCATTCTTTGCCAATTCTGTTGTTCCGTATCCAGATTCCAAGCAAGCCTGGGCAGTAGTAACTGATGCTAAAATTCCACTTGTCTTCATATCTTCGGCGGCAAGCTTACCTATTTTTTCAACGAATTCTTTTTCTGTCACAAAATCACCTCCAACATAAAAATGGGAGATACCAATATAGATACCTCCCATCAAATTATTTAAATGTAAAAACTGTTTTTCCGAAAATCTTATAATAAGGTTTTTCAGATTGTTTATGATCAAAGATTGCCCATTCTACCCAGTCTAAAAATGGAATAAAAATCGCAGACAAAAACATCCATATAAAACAAAACGGCAGACATACTTGTCCACCAATGTTAAATGGCATGTTTCTGTAATCCCATATAGTATAATTCTGATTAAGAGTAATACCGACTACATATTCACCTGCCGTGATAGCAATAGTACAGATTAAAATTTGTAGCAAGTAATCCATTTCGAATGAAAATAAGTCATTTAATCCATCAATAAAAAATAAACCCGCAAAACCTGCGAGTAAGAACATAGACCAATGTGATGTATGAGATTTTTTAAATAAGATTTCCATTCCATAATAGACTGTTCCAGAAAGGAGAAAAATAAAGATATGACATAGAATTTTAGAAAATATACGATTTAATTTCCTCATCATGCAACGTCCGTTTTAGTGAGAGACTCAAGTTTCTTTTCAACTGCTGCAAGCAAAGCGTCTTTTGAATCAGTCACCGTCTTGATAATATCTGTATATTTCTCATCCGTAATTTCCATACCATATGTAATCTTTTTAATAGACTCAATATCTTTCGCATCTTTAATCATTGCATTTAACACATTGCAATATGTTGTATGATATGTTTTATTAGCACTTAAAGACATATAAATTTTTAAAATGTCCGTAGGTTGATATAAAGCACAAAGTTCGCCATTTGCATGATAAGGAAGTGGAAGAGTAAAATCCGTCAATTCAGCCGTCATAACAAGATCTTTCATATTACTCTGATCTTCAATAGTATACGAAAAGTGTTGCTTTCCTAGACTCGTTTCGATAGCTAATCCACTCTCAATAGCAGCAGTACATTGTTTGCCGATTTGTTCCTTATAATAATCACGAAACTCTTCAAGGCTCATGCTATTGGTATTTACGATACCAACAACAGATTTGATGTTTTCAACTTCTTCACGAATAGATGGTTTTGACAATTTTACACTAATAATTTCAGCCGTTCTATTTTTTGGTACATCCTGATAAATTGCATCATGATGAACTATTTTTTCTTTTATTGTATCGGTTTCCTCGTCTCTTTCTAATATTTTTTCATCATATGCTTCTTGAGCAATACGAGATTCATATTCTGTAATCGTATCAACCATATAAGATATAGAAGAAATTTTTTGGTAAATGTTAAAAGAATTTAATAATGTATCATTTTCATCAAGAAAATCTACATAATCAATAATTTCCATTCCGAAAAAATCTTTTATATCGTCATATTTTTGATCCACAAATTGAATTGTACTTTCCTCATCTCCAATAAAATATAAATATGTAAGTTTTTTTGACCGTTTGGCAGTCGTATATATTGTTTCATAATATTCTCCTTAATATATATTAATTATTACGCTGTACGTCGCCACATGTAACAAACTATGTATGGTTGCACTATAGATTGTGCCGTACTCCCACTTGTGCTTGTTTTATTAAGACGCGTTGCGCCTGTAGTTGGATTGCCCTTCCATGTCATTCTATTTGCGCTTGAATTGATTGTTGATCCATATACGCCGCCATTTGCACCAGCGGTTAAATACATCGTAGTATCGTCTGCTCCAATGGATTCAACATGATTATGTGATATATTAACGCTTTTGCGCCACCTGTTTTATTTACAGTATTAAAATCTCCGTCAGATGAATTAATACCAACCGGGACCCGTCCTGATCCCCATGCTGTCCAGGTTCCAAAACCTAAATAAGTAGATGGATTGGCAGAATTGGTAGACATTAAAATATGCCCTACAGGATATAATTTCTGTACGGCATTATTAATTAACACATTAATATCGGTTCCACTGACTGTTAATCCTTTATTCGCTTTGATTTTCCAATCAAATTCGGCAATAGCCTCAGCTTCAGCAACTTTTCCAAAAGCTATACCTAATCCGTTTTTAAAGAAAGAGAATACCTTTGAAACGGAATTACCAGTTGTTTGAGAAATTACTGTTTTGAATTTATCTGTGACAACTAATTGAATATCATAACCAGAAGATGTTTCTGCTTGGAAAATATATGAACCACCAGAAACTGAATATTTATTTTTATAAGAAGATAGGGTGGCGGAAGTGTAAGAAGAAACGCTTTTCTTTTTATATTTTATCTGAAACGTTGTTGTGTTTTTACTATTCAGACTTGTTGCAGTGGCTGAGAATATAACTTGTAAATATGAGCCGTTTGATGTTGCATTTCCAGAAGAATCCGTTCGTCTTGCCGATAAAGCTGTAATTGTTGGATTGCTATATGCGAGAACTGTAATTGATTGAGAAGCCGCTGTTGTTGATTTTCCTCTGCTATCCGTAGCAGAAACGGATATTGTCCAAGTACCGGATGTTGGAAGAGATATATTAACACTACTTCCATAATATGTATACGTAGTTCCACTAATGGTGGCTTTAACTGTGATTGTTTTGATAGTCGCAGAATTATTTGCTGTGGCTGTAGTGGCTATATGTAATTCAGAGTTGTTTTGTACATATCCACCATATGTACCAGAATATCCTTTATTATCGCTTAATGCAAATGATACTGTTGGTGCAGCAGATAATGGAACATAAGCAGTAATAGAGGAGTAGGAGTTTCCTATCTCCGTACTTCCGTTAAATGTCTGAATACATAAGCCGATATACACACTATTATCATTTGGTATACTCGAACAAATAGACATTGGAAGAGTAAAGGAGCCAGAAGTTGCTACGTTCTTAACCGCTTCAACCCAACTTCCATTTTCTTTAACTTTATACCAAAGAGAATGTGTAAATGAAGAATTGTTTCTATTAATATTAATCGTTACTGTACCGCCAATTGTATTTCCACTTACAGTTCCAAAAGTTGATTTCCTTTTAATCTGTGGAAAAGTAATAGTGGAACTACCAGAACATGTGATACTTGAGGTTTCAACAGCTGCTTGAATTTTTACCGAATAGATTTATTTCCATTTGCATCGTGTGTAAATGTTTTAGAACCTGACGCGATATTTCCTGCATAACGAGCTACACGATCTGTTTTGCTTACGACATTACTTCCATCAATTGTTAGAATTAAAGTTCTTTCAGCATACCAAGATACACCACCTGCACACGATAACGTCCAGTTTAAAGTTGTTGTGTTTTTGACTTGATCCTGGCTTGTAGAATATGTAAAGGTATAATAACGACCTTCACCATAAGCGTTTGTAGAAAATGATCCCATTTATCAACCTCCCGTTCCGACAAACTGACAATTCATATTTCCAGCTGAATCAAGAGTAAAAGAATATCCTAACATTCTAAGCTGATGGGTAATAATAACATCAGGAATGTTAAGCTCACCATATTGAATGTACATAAGTGGCTGTCCATTTCCTAACATCTGATATTTTTCATTATCTATAACAACCTGGTATGGATTATTTTTCTTTCCTATTTTTAAACCATTTGCATCAAATTGAAAATAATTTTCCTGATTCGATTTCAAATTATTGACTGTACTGTTCAGCCCGTCATATGTATCTTTTTGTACATAAAATCCGAACTGGTTATCCGTTTGTTCAAATCTTGTTTTTGTTTCTGTTTTATAGTCTCCAAAATCATCACTTGTAACATAAGATTTTAAAGCTTCTGAAATCATTCCATCTGCTTCGACCCTCATTTCAGCCTTTGCTTCGTTTACATCATTTTTTTGTGCAAACAAACTTATTTTTTGCGTAGTCTGTTCGATCCATGTAGATTGCGCTCCAATTGCATCGTTTAAATCGTCTAAGCATAAAGACCAAGCAGTTGGGAGGTTTCCCATTTCAAGTTGCATATTGTAGAACCAATAATCACCTGAAGGAAATGTGATTTCGATATATTTATGTGTAGCAGTATTGATATTTTTGCATACTCTATTAAATTGTTGAAAAGAAGTAGTGACTGAAAAGTTTTCTGTTAATGTCCCAATACTTAGTTGAACAGTAGATGCAGCTTTCGCCTTGATTTTCATCTGGAATGTATAATCTCCTGAATTCCGAAGAACATCATTTAAACGTAGTGTGCTTTTTTCATTACAGCTGAGATGTCCACAAGTTACTTTTTCGCCATTTAGACCAGTAACAGATTCTTGAATTAAAGTATAAATAGTAATCACCTCCTTAGTGATTGAAAATGGTCAATATTATCTTTCACGGGTTTCAAAAAAACCCAGTGTTTTCAAGGAAAATTGAGGAACAAAAATAGGATGAAAGCAGAGTTTCATCTGGTGGATTAAATAGTAAGCGGTTCAATGCCAATAGTTATATTATATATAGTGATGACTCTGCCAAAACAGTAAGCGTAAAGTGGGGTGGTGTAAACAGTCATATGACTTCGTTTTTACTAATTGATAACAACCGCAATACCTCTGCATACATAACAGGAAGGATATCGGGAGTGGCAGAAATATCAAAAGGAACTGGATCTGCAGCACCACCCGTACTTGATGCTTCTTTGGCAACATTAAAAGTGACACTTGGTCCATGGAGCGCAGCATTTTTAATCTGCCTTGATCTTGTGACTATAAGTTAAATAGTAATCGGCTCAGAAGTTCAGAAAACATAGTTTCTGCTTCTGATCTTGCTGAAGATTTACTTATAAAATGTGATTGTGGAGAAATTAGGTTATTCACAATACAAAGCACAGTAAGTATCGATCAAGGTTCTCCGGATGGCAGAGGCGGATTTCTACTTGTATATCAAAGCAATTCCGACAGCAAATACGGAATTGTTGTGCTTTTTTCTTACGCTCAAACTATATGGATGAAAATTAAAAATAATACTTGGAACGAGTGGGCAAAAATACAATTGTCTTAAAGCAAAATAGTAAGACCTTCATTAATACTCAAAATCTTCCCACTTCTTAAAATGGTGAGATGAATTGCGGAGAATATATATTTAAAAGGAAGTGATTATAGATGCTCGTAGCTTACAAATATAGATTATATGCGGATTTAATATAAATACAAGAATAAAAACATGCAATCTACAAAATTGCAAAATATCAATATATACATACACGACAAATAGACCGTCCAATGGGCGATCGAAAAAATAAAGGTATTTTATTAGCTTGCTTACAAAAAATTAAGCTATATTTTTCATAAAATTCGATTTAACACGTTCTTGTTGAACCATTACATATTGCATCGTTGTATCTGGCTTGGCGTGTCCTGCATAGACCTGAATCTCTTGTAATGGCATACCACGTTTCCTGCATCCGTAAGTAACGTCCTTCGAAATTTATGAGCATGTACGTGAATATTTGTCTTTTTACCTAACGCTGCCAACATAGACTGAATTGCCTGAACTCCAAGTCGCTTATGTGGAGATTTTGAGGACACAAATAAAGCTTCATTTGTATCTTTTCTTTCATCAAGATATTTTTTAAGATGATAAATACAGCGATCTGTCAAATAAACAGTACGTTCTTTCTTGCCCTTTTCTCCATAAACAATTAATTCTTTTCTTTGCCAATCAATATCCGAGCGATTAACGCTAACTGCCTCTCCAATACGAGTAGCAGTACAATATAAAAATTCCATAATTGCAATATCTCTCTGAGAGTTTGCACTGCAACGAAGTTCTTCCATCTCTGCTGCTGAAAATGTTTTTTTAAGTTTAGTAGGTACTCTCATTTTCTTGAGTTTTCGCATAGGATTTGATTGTATATATCCTTCATCCGCAGCCCATGTAAAAAATGAATTAAGATACCTACGTATGTTATCAAGATATACAATAGAAGTATGATGCGTTTCTTGAAAAAATGCCAAATAATATCTAATATCATTCGTAGTTATGTTATTTATTTTCTTGTTGATCTGCGTGAAAAACTGAATAATGCATCGACTGTAACCTTTAATAGTTCTTTCGGAGCAATTTTCAACACGCTTTGCGGCACAATACATCCGAAGAATCTTCTCCCATGTACGCTCTGATGTTACTAACTGAGTGTGTTCTTCTTGTACCTCGATTCCGTGGAATGCAATAACCATAGTGCTTTCTAATTCCGAAAGCTGTTCATGCGTTAAGCTATCCTGTAATTTTCAAGTATTTGCTCGAGAATATTTTCTAATTTTGTCAATATTGACTACCTCCTTGGGAAATTTTGGCAATTTCTATTACCACATTCCCATATTCTCTCATCAAATACTTGAAAAATACAAACCAATTAAATCCGCAGTCTATAGAATTATTTTAACCAAATAATAATCCATTCACTTTGTAAAAGGACTCCAATTTGGAGTTTCCGTTAAAAGTAATTTTACCCAAATCTGTATTAATAGCAATACTTGACGTATCGGTATTTGACGCAGTGAAAGAAAGTAGTTTCATAGACCATTTTGTTCCATAATTGATAACAATCGAAAAATACACACCTCTTCCAATATTACCGGAAATCAATAATAAACCGATAGCGGTGTCCGATATATTATATTTGATCGTTGCTGTTTTGTCATTTATTGTCGTATTAACGTCTATTGGTTTGATTCTTGTCTTACTATTTAACCTCATATATGCTAATTTTTTGCGTTTCTTTATTAAATATAATCTGTATATTTCCTGCCTTTTCGGTATAAAAACAAAACCAAATTGATTATCATCCAACACTGTATAATGATTTTTTTTATATCTAAGAATGTCGTCTTACTATTTAATTATACTCATTGGAATATATGCTACTCGTTCTTCATTGGAAGAAATATAAAGTCTCTTTTGTTCGGTATCGACAAACATTAAAATTTTTGAAGTGTTCGAAGTGGAAATAACTTTTTTACTATTTTACCAAATGATAATTGCAGAATTATTTCCACTAAAATTCAAAGTAACATTCTCTGTTTCAAGATTGACATTACCTGTTATTGATGTTTCAGAAGCACCACATAGAGATTTTATATCAATTTGATCTTTATAGTTTCTTGATATTAGAATTAAAGATTGACCAACAGTATTAACAGTGCCAAACACAATTGCCGTTTTATATTTTTCTAAACAAATTTGGGTAGAGCTGCCATTTACAACTACTCTTTTACTATTTTATTCTTCTTTCACGATTGCATTTTTTATGTTTTCATAATAGATAATGATAACAGCATTTGCATACTGTGGAAAAATTTGAAAATTTTACATTTTGTATAGAATCATTATCGTTACACTTTATTGTGACATCACCTGTTTTTAATGTATTATTTATTTTCCCAATAGTACCTGTTAAAAATGTTGAACCTCCGAATAACGCGAATGGAGCATATGATATGTCGTTACTTCCTTCTTTATTTATAGAAATAGTTACCGACTTTATATTGGCTCCAGAAGTTCTATATATCAATAAATTATTAAAGACTTGATTACTATTTAATGCCAATTGCTCCACGTACCATCATTAAAATCATATATTCTTATTCTAACATTCCATACAAGAGCATATCTCATGGCATATTGTATTTTAATTTTGTCTTGCATAGATCCAATGCAAAATATAAAATACATATTAGCGTCTGGTTTGTTTAAAGCAGAAGAAAATGCAATAGCAGATTCTCCGATAGGTAAATCATTACAATCTTTATATTTTCCTTTGTCATAAATTTGTTGTAAACACAATCTCTTACTATTTAATTTCGGTAATTGGGATTGTGGATAATATCAAAGCAGAAATCCAGGCATTTTCTGATATAGTTAAAATTTTATTATCTACAGTAATAATTGGTTTGATTTGTTTCTTGTTTATAATTTCTATCTGCGAACAATTGTATTGTGAATCGATTTCGATTGCATATACGGCTAGATATCCACTGTAATTGTTAAGTAATAATATAATCGAACACCGAGAGTTAATTACGATATTAATATTATTTTTGTTTTTGGAGCTGGTTTGTAACATAAATTGTGTATTACTATTTTATCCAATACCAACACATGTACAAGAAAAGTTCTCTGTTCCGTCAATTTGGTCAGTGGTTATTGTGACATCAAAACCATTATCGCTCATTTTAACTTCATATGAACTACTGAGGTACATATTTGCATTAACCCAAGACACAAGCCTCGCAATGTATCCAACATTGATTATAATTGTTGCGCTTTTAGGATTATGTAATACTTTTAATATGTATAAGCCACCAATTCCAGATGTGGTAACATAAAATATCACCTTCTTCGATTCTATAGATTTTTGCTTTGCAGTAACAGGTCTTAATGTCTTACTATTTCATTTGTGACATTGTAAAAAAGAATATCTTTGTTATTGTTTCATCATTATTAATATGAGATGTAAAGTTCCACCCATTTCCATCGAGTGAAAAAATAATACCGGATATCTTAATTGATGATTTATCATAAACAATTTTTTGCACTATAGCAGAATAGCCTCTAGGGTGATTTTTCCAACTTCCGCAGATGTTAAAGATCCCGTTGTTTTGCCCTTTTATATTAGATATAATCAAATTAATAAGTGATTCAATATCATTGCTTTCCGATTGTGAAATATTTTTTGTTTTTGCTTGGAGATTACTATTTTATCTATACGTATATACATAACAACAGAATGTAAAGTTAATTCTAGTATTCATAATGAGTTTATTGCCATTCAACGTTACAGAATTTATCCTTGGATTTTCTTTTATTGAATAAATATGTCCAGCCGATGTATCATAATATGTTGAAAATAAATATAAAGCACATCCATCATATGGATGAGAAAAAGATAGTAATCCACATGAAAGAGGAACTAATTCTATTTCTTTCACTCCGTTTGGGGAAGTCGTTCCGATAACAGTTTTACTATTTAATTCATTAATAGCCCCCACTACATTCTTACTTGATGTCTGTAACTCATTAATTACGGCGGATGTCAATTTCTTAACTATCCAGTTCCACACACCTCCGAACTTCACATTCTTAACTTTCGATGCAGAAGCATCGTATTCTACCAAAAGATCATTATCTTCTGGTGCAGATTTTGATCAAAACTACCTAACATTTTATCACTTGCCATAAGTGTATTACCTCCTTATAAAAGTTACTCCTCAAATCAATGAGGAGTAATAAAATCAATAATATGCAACTAAACGGTCGCCTGTTTCTGCCACTATGTGATTACCACTTTCATCTAGTAGACTGGCAACCATAAAATATAGATCATAAATAAGATCATTGGAGTTTCGAATTGTATTCGCTGCTCCAACCTTCATGTTTGAAATAATGTTTTTATTTGAATTCGCGGTACTAAGAGCAAGATTTGCATTGCCCGCAGCATCAGTAATTGTCTTTCGAAAATCTGTTGCTTTTGAATAACATCAGTTGTACCCGCAGAACTTCCAACCAACGTCTCGACGGCTTTTGCATCAACTTTAAGATTAGCAATGTCATTTCCTTGGTTTGTAATCTTAGTTTCAAGCTATTAGCCTTTTGGGTGACTGTTGAAATATTTCCTGCATTATCTTTTACACTCTTCTGAATTTCTCCTAAAGCGGCTTTGAGAGTAGATTCCGTCTTTCCATCAGCAAGAGTGACCTTAATCTTATCTGACTAGCAGCAATTGAGTTGCTGATCTGTGTATTTATACCTGCAGTTGTGGTATAATTATTTTTAAGATTAGCTTCAATTGTCCCAGCTTTAGTTGTTACTTGCGTAACCTTTTCGACAAGACCTGTTTTTGTGCCATCTGCAGATCCATTGATTGTAGTTTCAATATCAGATACTTTTGTCGAAATACCGTCGATATTGACTTTTTGTTCTGTTTGGCGATCTCGAATGTCCTTAACTGTTGTGTTATCATAATTATTAATAGCATTAGTTATATCTTTCTGCTCTGCTTTTAATGTAATAGCTTTTGCATTGTTATCAACTTTTAACTCAACAGATGCAAAAGTATCCGTAAATGTCTGAATCACAGAATCATAACCTTCAGCATCTTGAATAACAGGCACAGTCTGAGAATCTAACTGTTCAGTTATGCCGCCAGCACGATACATTACACACTTAATTTGTTGTAATTTAAGGGTACTTGGAGTGTATGACACACTCGTTTCGTCTTTGGAAGACGTGTATTTTGTTGACCAAGATAATCCATTTAAAGACTCTTGGATAATAAACCTACATGCATATGTGGCACGAGTTTTACTTCCGACTTGTTTATAGGCCGTAAATGTGATTTTGTTCGGTGAAAGAGAATCAGTCAAGAAATAACCAGAGAGAAATCTTCCTTGTTCATCGACAATTCGATTTCCAGATTCGTCAGTAATAGAACATACATCAAGAGTGCATTTTTTGATTACTGCAACAGATGGTTCGATTTCATAAAGAACAGCATCTTCACCCTGAATTAACGACCAGATGTAATCAGAAGCATTATTACTTTCTGTTGCGGTGGTTTTGTTATAGGCAAGACCAATATATTTTTGCCATCTGGATATTCAGACATGCCATTACCTTTGGCATCATCGGCATATTTAACCCAGATATATACCGTATCACCTTTATCGCCCTTAACACTAATTCCATCTGTACCTTTGATCAGCGACCAAGTATAATCAGAATAGTTACTGCTTTCAGTTATAGATGTTTTATTAACAGCAATACCCATGTACGTCTTTCCAGCTGGACTGTCTGACATACCAGAAGTAGGAGAGTCAGCGTATTTTAGCCATGTATATAATGTTTTTCCGTCTGCTCCTTTAATCAAACTCCATGTATATTTACTTGGATTCGTGCTATCATCTTCGATGTTATCAGTATACTGTCCAATATAAGATTTTCCAGTACCGATTGTCGTATCGAATCCTGTCTTTCCATCAGCAGAGTTAGCATAAGCAATATGAATATAACCACCATCACCTTTAGCGCCTTTTTCTCCAACATATTTTGCCCACACATACGCACTAGCATTTGTTGGAGCTGTGGCAGTTGTGGTAATAGCTGTTCCGATATAGCCTGTTGTTGTGGATGGGATAGCTGTCATCCCAGTTCCTTTAGCGTCCGTTGCATATCTAATCCATACATAGGAAGATACGCCATCGAAATAGTCAACGCCTTTTACTGGGGTTTTCCATCTTTTCCATCTGCACCTTTAATCAAAGTCCATTTATATTTTGTCGGATCTGTACTATCGGTTTTTGTATGGTCAGTATATTGTCCCATGTATTTTTTGTTGGTTCCTACTGCAGTGTTAAATCCAGTTTTACCATCTGCAGAATCAGCATAAGCAATGTGAATATAGCCATTATTTCCTGGAACACCGTCTTCTCCAACGTATTTAGCCCAGGTGTATGCGCTTGCGGAAGTTGGGGCTTTTGACGTTTGAGTTGTTGCAGTTCCGATATATGTCGTTGAAGTTGATGGAACAGCAGTCATTCCACTACCCTTTGAATCAGTAGCATATCTAATCCAGATATAACATGAAACTCCGTCAAAATAATCTACTCCTTTAACTGGAGTTTTACCGTCTGCGCCTTTAATTAGTGACCAGGAATAATCCGCAGCATTAGTACTCTCTTTTGATGTTGGTTTATTCCATGCCATACCCATATAAGTTTTACCTTCGGGAGCATCTGACATATTTGTACCTTTTGCGTCATCTGCATATTTAATCCATACATATAGCGTTTTTCCGTCATCACCTTTTATACTCGCACCGTCATCTCCGCGAAATTTTGACCATTGATAATCAGAATAGTTTGAACTAGGTGTTTGGGAAGTCTGGTTATACGCAATACCAATATATGTTTTATTGGTTGGATCATCTGACATTCCACTGGTCGGAGTATCTGCATAACGAATCCACGTATAATATGTAGGCGCTGGAATACCTTGAGATCCGTCCTTGCCAGCAAGAGATTTAATCCATGTGAACTTTTTTGAAATTTTCTTTCCTGCAACGGTACATGTAAAAACAATCGTTCCTGTTAGAAGAGATTTGTTACCAAGTGTTTTACCTTTTGCTACATTCAAGGTGATTTTACCTGGTGCAGTAGAAGTAGAGTCAACATTTTCTGCTAACGTAATTCCATCTGGTAATTCACCAACAGTCACGGTACATACTGCCTGTTTAATTCCCTCATAACCATAGAATGGAATTTCGATAAGAAAACTAGCCGCAGTTATTCCGTCAGATGTACATGGAATATTTTGGGTTTCGTTAGATAAAACAACAGTATAACCATTTCCTAATTGATCTACTTTGTCCGATAAATCTCCAAGTTCTTTAGATGTCGCAGATACGGTTGATTTGATCGTGTTATAAGATTTTCCGAAACTATCATCGCCATCCCAAAGATGTGATACATCAAACACTTTAGATCCGTCAGGCATAGTCCAGTCACGCATAGTTGTCTTGTCTATCTTAGATTCTGTAATTTGACCGTCGGCAATCATGTCTGTTTTAATAAAATCATCTGGTACAATACCTTCATGCAGCCCTTGTGAATCTAAGAGTACAGATCCTTTGGAATCTGATATGATTAATCCGTAATTTCCGTTTTTATCTTCTCCAAGCTGAACTACCACATTACCATCTTCATCATAGATTGAGAACGTATTATCTTGAATTCTGAGCGTACCATTTTCAGATAAAATCTTGATTTTATTGGTATAGATGTCGCCAGCTTTAAGCTCATTAACCGTAATGTATTTGGCAATCAAATCTTTGATCATTGCTTCACTCATCGTAGCATTCTCTGTTGTAAGATTAATTACAATTCCAGTTTCAGTAGAGGAAGCGCCAATAATAGCAGATTTAATCGTAGCAGCAAGAGTTGAAAGCTCTTTAAAGTCAGCGCTGTCAGAAACAATTTTTCCTGCGGTGATTAATTTAGACTGTAAATATTCAAAATATCCATTTTTACCGTATAAATCAGTTACTTTGATGATTTTTGCATTAAGTTCTTCAAGAGATATGGAACTACCAGCTAACATACCTGCAAATTCGTTGTTTATTATTTGTGAAACGCCGTTTTTAAATGAACCATTGGAAATAAGTTTTTGAATAAGACCTGCAGTGAGAGTAATGCCTTCATTATTTAGAAAATTATTAGACGAACCAGATGCGGAAGATTTACTTGCATTTGATGGTGTGTTTAGGACGTATGATAAGTCATTTCTACTACTACGTCCTTGTATCATATTAGAAAATGTTATTTGAATACTATTATCTGCTATAAGCGGATTATATTGTATTTCAACTACACGAAGTTTTACTACCTTATTATCTACGGTCAACCATAGATAGTCACCCTGATTTATATTTTTTATATAATCTTCATAATCAGCCAAGGCTAAGAAATTATCAAGAGATGTGGTAAATTGATATTGGGGATGAGATGCTATGTACAAATCGTCAATAGCAGTATCTAGAAGCTTAAGTTGCTCATCAATAGCAGATACTTGGTCGTCTGAATCTGTTAAAAACATATTCTCATTTGAGTAATCTCCGTCATAATACACTTTTGACAACTCAGTAAGATCACGCTCTGTAAATCGTAATTTTTGTGTATCGCAATATATTCTTCTACCGGCTTCATCCGTTATATAATTCCCAGCCTCATCGAGAATATATCCCGAATTATCAGCAGCAACAACACCACTCCATGTTTCCTTTGAAATCTGTTTTACTAGATCTGTACGAGTTTTGTTATAACTATTTAATATCTCGTTTGCTGCATCAATTTCAGATTGTCGCTGATCATATGCCTCTTGACATCCTCCAACATAATTTGAATCTAATTGGTTTTGAGCATCAAGATATTTTGCGTACATTGTGTCGTGAACATCTTTAGTATGAGATGAATCCTCTGTATATGGTTGATCATATCCGCCTTTTTACATGTCTCGATAATGTTTTATACTCTTGTAATTTGACTTTTAATTCGTCCAAGCCATATAATTTCCAATTTGTCTTGTAAGAATCCACATAATCGGCATTATCATCATCTGTTGGCAGTTGACGATTATCTATTTCAATTTGAATTGATGGAAGGATAACGTCTTTAATCTGATAATAATCATTTGCATCAGAAGAATTCTTCAACGCATTCTCATCAAAATTTCCATCATCGTCCACATAGAACTGCTCATACCCTTTCAGCTGTGCCTGGTAATTAGCCTGAGCTTCTTTCAACTCATCATCCGTGAACGTGCTCCAATCTGTTGAACAATCATCCAGAGGAACACGATCATATAGTTCCGTCACAACTTTCATTTGCTCGTTATATTTTCGAGTTGCTTCTATATATAATACACGAGCTTCCTCATAGTCCTCTTTCCATAATTTATATTTAGTGATTAGAAGAGGAGAGAAGTATTTTTCGTTGAGATAATAATCAATATTTTCAATATAATTACTTCCGAAATTTACATATGTGATACCAAGATCATCTGCGCCTTGCACATAGTACCTAGTGTATATATTACTATCATCTACAGAAATTTCTTGTGATTGCTGTAAATTTCGAAAATTAATATTAACATTTGTATCTTTCCCAAAGTTTTCTGGATGATATGCATTAATTTTCATATGTAAAAAATCAAAAACAAAAATACATTGAAAATATTTTGACATATCCTGAGTAAAGAAAGAATACAAATCTTGACTTTCGATGTCAAATGCACCAATTTCATCAGATAGAAGAGTAGTAGTTTCGACATATTTTCCATCTTTATATGTACGATAAGTTTTTGGGGTTGAATCAATTTCCCCAACAGACCAGCCTTTCATGCCAGCGGCTTTTAGGGCTAAATCAATCAAACTAAGTTGCGGATTTTTAGGATTGTGAAATTTAATTTGTTCTTTAGCAAATTCTACATCATCTATTTTCTCCACATTATTATCTGCTAACATCTCGTAGGAATCTGTTGTTCCCTGGTTGATTTTAAAATTCTTGAGATCGTGTTGTTGCATCTCGATTTCTGCGGATTGACATGTGATTGTTTTGATTTGCTTCATACCATCGTCAGTAATTTTCGGATGTTCCATGATAAACCAACCAACATTTTCGACATAAACACGCATAAGCCATCCAACAAGATCATATACATTGGAATGAACTAATTTAGAAAGACCTTTTCCATCTTGAATAAGAATATTTTCATTCAAGTCAAACGTCAATTCAAATGTATTATTAAATTTTGACGTGAGCTGAAACGTACTTTCTTCGATTCCATTAATAGCACATAGAATTTTACCATTTGGTGTTCCTAAATATACATGCCCCTGGATCGGCTCATTATAACGATTAAAAACTATATTCACGTTTATTCACCAACCTTTCGAGACTCAATATGTTTAACTTTAAAATCACAATTACCATAAAATAGAAGAGAATTGTTCCCGTTCAAAAGCTGTAGCCAATACATATAAGCTACATCAGTAATACCTAATTTATCGTAAGTTACCATTCTTCCTAATTCATCGTTAATAGTAAGTTTCTGACAGTCAAGATATACTTTTAAATCTTTGGATACAGACATCCGCATTAATCCATTTTCAATTATGTAATATACTTTGGAATCAGTACGGTAAAATACTGTGTGATAAGTTTCGTTACCATAGACATCAACCAATTTAAAATTTGCGAGCGTATTATTACAATGCCAATCGATATCTTTTGTAGAATCTGAAATCGTGAATTCTACGGTACAAGCGTTTGATTTTGCATATGTGTTTACCAGTGATACTAATTGGCTTTGATAATTCGTATTAGAAGAGGAGAGTGTACCTGTTTGATTAATTGTCGCATCAGACATATTACAGATATATATTTCTCCATTTGCCTTTGGAATAATGTCAATTGAAGGATACACATAACTATTCAATTCGTCACTATTGTTTGCGATTAAAATATTTTTATATGTGGTACATGACACACTTGTTACGAGGTTATCAGTATAACCAAAGGGCGTTGTACATTTAAAATATAGTTTTAATCCAAATGTTTGAGCATTAACAGAGTAAGATTCAATATTATTAAACCAACCAAAATAACGAACTGTATCATCCGCCGAATCGCCTGTTCCTGAAAATGTTAACCATTCTGGAAAGTGAGAAGAAGTTAGCCATCTAGTAATTTCACGACGTTCTGATTTAGTAATTACTGCTTCATTTTGATTCGTGAATTTACATGGGTCTTTTATAATATTAAGTTCGAATTCAAGTGTATCGTTCCATTTGTCGTAGAAATAATTCGGTTCTACTTTATGTCGATTGGAATCACCCGTTTCCATATCCCTCTCCATCGCCATATCCACATCTGCATCACCATCAAAATCCACAGATACGTATTTCACACTTAAATCACTCAGTTTCTTTCCCATAAACGTAAAATCTTTAAATTCTTTTGCCATTTTCTCACCTCCAAAATTTTGTTATAGTTATAATTGTTGTTATAGAAATAGGAGAGTACCTTTGACAGTACCCTCCCATAGCTTGTCATCTTGATGGTCTAATACCAACTTTTCTTGCATCTTTCACGATCTGTTTACTTGTATACTGATAAGACTTTTCAAGAATTTCCTGTAATCCAGGCAGAGCATCCCTATCAACATTACCTTCAACTGTGAGTAATGAATCATAATGATTTTTTACCGTTACATTTCCGACATTGCTGATATTTGAGGAATGTTCGTCTGTACCAGATTTGGCGTAGTACTTACATTCATACCGAATTCTTTAGGATCAATTGCACTTAATTTAATCAAATTACTTACAAAATCTGCTGGTAGAATAGAATCTCCATCTTGAACAGGTGTAAGGACAGCACCATCTTTCTTGCGATAGATTAATTCTGAAACGCCATGATGTTTGGTGTCTTTATTTTCGTTTGTCCATACAAGCTGATCACCATGAATACGATCCGTACCTTTTTCATAACCACTAATCTGACTAAGACGTACCCATCCAAGATCACTATAATTAGGATCATGCGCACTCTTGATATGGATCTTAAAATCACCAGTAGTACGTCCATTTCCACCATATTCCCTAGCCGTGTAAGAGTCGATGACAACGGCACCAGGCTGACCGGAAAATCTACTACCTTTTGGAGACATACCCCAAGAGTCATTGTAGTAAGATCCTGTGAATGTTACAACATCGCCAACACGAGGAATTCCATCTCCACCAGTTTTTGCTGGTTGTGGTTTCGGCTGTGGCTTTGGTGGTTTTGGTTTTGGTTTTGCATTGACTTTAATTGATACCTTTGCAGACAGTCCACTTCCATCGGTAGTGGTAGCAGTAATCGTACAAGAGCCAGGTTTCTTTGCTTTTACCGTACCATTGGATACAGTAGCAATGGATTCATTACTTGATTTCCAAGCAAGAGTCTTATTAGCTGCATCGTTCGGTCTGATTGTAGCAGTAATACTTGTGGATTTACCCTCTTCCAGTGTAGTAGAAGTAGGAGACACCTTTAGTTCCGCAACCTTACGATTCGTTGTATCTTCCGGTTTAACTAATTGATCCGCAAGATCACTGTTTGCTTTTGAATTACTGTTGATTGGATCAGTTTTTGTACCAGATGCGGTACTGGATGGATTTTTATTTGCACTGGACTGAGACTGTGATGCGTTGGAATTTTGATTCTTAACACCTGTCTCTGTGCTTAGATCAGACTGGGTATTGTTAAAATCCGTACTACCTACCCAGCCAGTATTTTTAATGATAGAATTGATTTTACCGTATGCTTCTTGGTAAGAGGACACGGCTTTGTCAAGCATAGAATTGATGATCTCAAGCTGTTTGTCAGCATTATGACTGATTTCATACTCGGTGTTGTCCAACGTCTCTTGTAAATCCGAAGAAAGTTTATCGAAACCTTGAGACTGCATATCATAAGCATGGTCACGCTTCGTATCATCAAGATCTTGCTCTGCAGTTTCCAGTTCAGCCCTTAATTTTCGTAATTTGCTTTGTGACTCTAGATTATTTCATTATTTCTTTTCACTTATTCGCTACATAAGTGAGAGAGTAAAACTCTCCTCATATTTTCATATGAGATTAGACTATATCTTCTGTTTATTAATCTAACTTATTTTATGGAAAATGTATTTCATTTTTGGGCGTTTAAAAGTAAGTTTCAATTCTTCTATGAGAATTTTTTCTAAATTATCAATTTCCCAATAGGTATACGTAAAAGTTCTATATTATTATTTTTACAAAATTCGTTTTTGATATTATCATGTTTTTGAACCCATTCTAAATTCTTTATTGCATCTTGTTCTGTCATCGATGATGTACGTTTAATTGGCTCATAATGATGAATACCATCAAATTCTATACATTTATTATATGTAGGTAAATAAAAATCAAAAGGCAATGAATTCTTATCATGGCAATCATCAAATTTAAAACCTCTATAATATTCTACATTATAATTATTTAAAATCTCTGCTATGATAGTTTCTCCAACGCTATTACTTGAACAATTTGGACATTTCCCGTCATAGTATTTTCTGCAATAATTACTAAAAGAAGAATAAAATATATTATTACAGCTACCACATAAAATTTCTAATTTACTGTGACTTTTCTCATAAACTTCTGACAATAATTTATTATTATTTTTACTTTCAACATAATTTTTGACATAATCATAACTTAGTCTAATTGCATTTCCAATTGCTTTATTTGAACATTGCGGACACCCATATTTTGCTCTTTTAAAATTACTTAGAGATGTGATGTATGTATGACCACATTGCTTATTTTTAAAAATAAGATTTGATATTTTACAATTTACATAATCATTAGGATTTAATATGTCACAATTCTTTTCATTTGCAATGCTTATTAGATCTTCTACAGAAATTCTTCTTTCCTCTGATATTTTTTCTAAAATACAATCATGACATATTGAATTACCGTATATAATAGAACTGGCAAGCATTTTTTGATCTCCATGCTTTTGACATTTAAATTCTACAAAACTCTTAACCCCAGTATAATCTTCAAATGAAGTCAATGGGATATAATTATACTGATTACAAAAGTTTAAATATTCGTTATAAGAATCAACATATTTATCATTTTTGATATCAGCAATCTTTTGCACTTTACATTCTTTTTTATTACAGCAGCTTTTAGTGATTTTTTGAAGACCCTTTTGATAGCCACCATAATTCGTTTTAAATATCTCTCCACAGTAATCACATGTCACTTGTACCAATACTTTACAAGTTGGCATAAGATCTTCTGCTTTGCACATAAATAAATCCCCAGTTTTTGTATATGTATAACCCTTTCCTACATACCATTTAACGTTATGCGCGTTCCATTTTATTTCAACTTTTTGATTTTCTACTAGCATATTTCACCTCCAATCTTTTATTCTCTTCTTATAAAATTGCACAACAAAAAATCACGTATCTTTCAACGTGATTAAATCCATAAAAAATTATATTTAATAAACAGTTTGTATTTTTCGAGTTGCCAATCGCTTGCAACCCTACGGTGGTACACTCATCCCACCTAGTCGTTGAACGTTCTCCTATTCGGAGTTTCGCTGCTGATTGTCCAATCTATATATTTTTCACGCATTCACGTTTTGCTTTATTTCATGCATCCGTTGTAGCATATATAGCTCTAAGGATATTCCAGCATTTAAACAAATTCGGCAAATATTCACCGATTCTAAAGCATGATTTGGGCTTTAAGGCTATTTATGTTGTTATTCTGAGAATTAATCTTCTTAGAATAGTCGTACATATCCTTCTGCTGTGTCAGGGCTTCTTTTCTCTTGCTAATTATTTTATCAAGATAATCAACCTCTGTACTCATAGCATTCTTATACAGATCAACCAGACTGTCCTGATATGATTTCACATCTGCAATCGAACCTTGAATACCTTCACGGTAATCTTTTGACTTGTCATTATATTCCGTTAAGGAAATAACCCCATTGTCATAAGACTCTTTTAGTTTTTGCAGACCCGTGGTATAATCTGCAATTTTTTGTTTTGCCGTACCAATACTCTGCTGTAAGAGAGCAATCTGTGCCAATCCATCTTCCGTGATACGTCCTTGCTTATCAAGGAATGCATCATCATTCAGAAGGTCACGGAAACTTTTCAGCTCATCTTCAAGGTCACTGTACTTCTGGATAGCATCGTCAAGTGGTTTGAATCGTAGCTCATAGATACTATCTTGAAGAGATTCATTGTCCGTAATCAGTTCCAGAGTATTTTCTTTTAGCGTTTGAATCTTTTCTGCATAATCTTGATACGATTTAGAATTGACATCAAGAACTGCCTGTTTCTTCCGGTATATTTCCATCTGCTTTAGATTCTGCTGTACCTGAGCGTTATTATTATCTATACGGTCAGTGTATAAATTCTCTGGCACATCACGATTCTGAGATTGCAGATAAGAAATATATTTCTCCGTAATATCCGAATTACGTTTGATTCCGTCAATTACATTCTGGATAGTATCAATTTTAATCTGATCCAATTTATCCCGTAGTTCAAGAAGGCTGGTAGAAGCATCATAAATCTTAGCTGTGAAATCTTGAATATTTTTCATAGCAGATTGATAAGCTTCGGAACCTTTCTTAAGATAACCACTGGAAAGTTGAGACTCCATCTCTTTCTGATAATCGGAAAGCTTTTTGGTAAGCTGATTGTAAGTATCTTCCTGTGCTTTGATGGATTTATTGATATTGGCATAATTGTCTGGATTGTCAATTGCTACGCCAAGTGCATCATTCAAGGATATTTTGGAATTTGCTACGTCTTTGATTTTATCGTTAATGTCTACGATCGCATCATATTCTTTTTCAATGATTTCCAGACGTTTCTCAGCGAGTTCGGTAATTTTATCTTCGAGCTTTAACGCATTGTCTCTTGCAGATAAGTAAGATTCATAATAGCTTTGGAAGTCACTAATTTTCTTTTTCAGATCTTCATCTGTGATGGTATCTATATTAATACTACCATTCATGATCTGGTTCTTATAAGCATCAGACAAACTAATGCTATTAGCTTTTGCCAGATAAGCATCTGCTGCACGTTGGTTATGAACCATTTCATTCGTTGCTTTACCGATTGCATCTGCTGCGGCTGCTTGTTTATTTGCAAGACCTACTGCACGTTCGATTGCATTAGTTGCAAGCTCTGTCATACGGGACAGACGGGAGAGCATAATTTTGATAAAATCAACTACTTCTTCTGTTGTTGACTTTGCATCAGAAGAGGATGAAGAGCCACCAGAACTTCCACCGGAAGGTGATCGAGTTGAACCACCAGAAGATGATCCACTGTTTTTACGACTACTGCTACCAGAAGATGAGTTAGGGCTGGTATTATTCTGTTTCTTTTCGTCTTCCCATGTGGAAGAATCAGCTTTTGTTCCAGAACTTCCAACATTAAATCTTCCCGATCCTCCAGAGAACGCACTACCTAAAGAATAACCACCACCTGCAAGTTGTGCATGAGAACCGGTAACATAACCATGTTCAAGCAACTGCTCCGTCTGATCACCGTTGAATACAACATCATCTTTCTTCAAATTTGCAAAAGTAGGATCGCCGCCATTCAAGATAAACGCCTTACCATCCGAACGATTGCTTCTGGTTTTAACTCATTTACAAGCGCATGTGGTTCATTGTGAGCAAGCCCCCAATTACGGCTTGCAGTACCTGACGCATGAGCAGTTCCTATAGCGTGTGCCGTACCATTTACTCTTGGAACAGTACCATTTGTCTTAATATTGTAAGTCAGACTTCTTGTTTTATTGCCTGGTAAATTTTCAAGTCCGGAAACAACCACACTGTAAGTAACCGTAGCATTTTTGTCTTTCGGATCATAACTGTCAATCGCACTATGGTCAACTTTGTATTTGACAGTAGCGTCCTTATCTTTCGGCGTATAATTTACAATCGCTTCTTCGTTTACACCAGCTTTTACAAGTAATTCTGGCGTAATTCCAGAAATCTTTGCAGAGACGTCGGCAAGAGTATTCGGATCAAGATTTACCCCTATTCCTACATCAATCGGATGAGTAGCAATATTAGAAAGTTTCGACTGAAAATCAGTATCGTCAAGACCTAACTTTGCTGTCGTATCAGCATCAAGATTCTGTAGCTGTCCTGCCAACTGTTGTACTTTCTGCTGTGCATCTGTGGTATCAATGTCGATGCCCTGTGTTTTCATCGTGTTCTGTGCATTCAGAATCTCTACAGCATTCTGATATTCCTGTAATTTTCCGATCGCATTGCCCAGTTCTCCGTCAACCTGCGAAGTATCAACCTGTAGAATAGCTGGTGTATTTTCAAGATTTTGCTTCGTAGCATACAAAGATTGCAGACTGTTGACAGCATCTTGTGTATCGGCATTAACAGGAATCGTACCGTCTTCGTTTCTGAATTGCTCCAGTTGACTCTTCAGATCAGAGATCTTTTGATCGACAGAACTTGCATCCGCATCAATGATAATATCTGTATGTCCAGCCTCTTGCTGTTTCTGTACCAGATAATCAAGAATATTATTGGCTTGCTCCAGTCTCTCTGTCCGAACTTCTGGCTCCAAATCAGCATCATTGATCTGCTGAATATATTCCTTAACCTTGTCAATATCATCTGTGATTTCACTGAATGAATCTGTGTCCAAATTGATGCTATCAAGAGAAGTTTCACCCATTCCATCAAGAGCTTCTTTGGCTGATTGAGCTTCTGTCTTTAGTTGTTCCAAAGATTTAACCGGCTGATCGAGGTCGATGTCAAAGCCAAAATCATGCAGTTTTCTTAGTACTGATTGTACAGCTTCCACATCAATTCCTAATGCATCCGCAATCTCTTGATCGTTTCCGACTCCGAAATTAATCTCCCATGAACCATCTTCATTCATGTGCGCCCATTCAGAATTAAGGTTGGATATATCTTGTAAGAATGCTTGACATCCTTCCTGTCCTTCTGTAAAATAACGTTCCATCTTCGGATAGGATTCTTCATAAGCCGCAACGATTTCATCCACACTGGCATTGGTCAGATCCTTATTGGACATAAGGTCAACAAACTCTCGGAATTTGTTTTCTCCCACAAGTCCTTTGTCGTAGAGATCTTTGATGGATTCCATGTTACCCTGGATGGAATCATACATATTACCTTCTTCACCACCGGACATAGCATCCTGCCATTGTTGATAAGCAGAAGTAGCAGTTTGATACTGATATGCTAGATCCTCCAGAGAGGAAATATTATCCAAAATACCTTCGCGCTGTGCCTGTAAGCCGCTGACATCTTGACCTTTTACCATTGCATCGGCGATCTGCTCCTCGATTTGTCTCAGAGCTTCCTGCTGATCTGCCAAACCGGAAAGATAATCCGCTTTGTTCATTTCTGACTGTTGCGCCTGTAATTTTGCAAGCTCTTCACGATTGATATGGTAACCGTCTGCGGTTTTCTCCAAAGCACGCGCAGCATCATCTCCGAACATTTCTTTAAATGCTTTCACATTATCGGCAGAAATACCTGCTCCCGAAACAGATTCAGACATAATCGTCTTGAGCGTTTCCAGATTTGCTTGTGCTTGCTGAATGGTAGTATTGACTTCTGAGAAGGAATCATCCACTTGATTCATGATACGGTTGCCGTCATACCCATATCCGTTAAGAGATCAACAACTTTTGCCACACTTTCAGCAGAATCATCGGAAACAATGTCAAGATCCATTGCTTCGTTTACTGCCATGCGTAGAGCATCTTTACCAGCAACAACATCACTTGTATCAAGATTGATACTCTTGAGGTCAATATCTGTGTAATTCTTCAACTCTTTGAGCTTAGAAAGCACAGTATTGTTTAATTTATCTGTACCTTTACCGGATAAGCGTTCTTTGAACTCATAAGTTTTTTCGGATGCTGTGTCAATACCATCTGCAATCTCATCAAACAGTTCCTTGTATTTTTTTCCGGAATCTCTACTGACAATATTATCTACGGAATCTTTTACGCCATCTAATGCAGTTTTCGCTGCTTCGACCTTAGATGTATCTCCACTTTGCAGGGCTTCATTATATTTATCTACAGCATCCGCATATTGCTGGTATACTGTGGCTGGCTTATTATTACCATAACCCTCTGCAAGCATGGAGTTTTTCAGATACTCTTGATATACTTCTTGATGCTTGTCTAAAATATCCTTATAAGAAGATTCTGCATCTTCCGCGGAACTGATGATATTATCAAAGTAATCAGTATTCTTACCCTCGTCCTCAAACTGCCGTTTCAGTTCTTTAACAGTAGCAAGGAAAGAGTTTAATTTTTCGTCTGCTCCTGTTACTGTTTCATTTTCAAAACCGAGCTGGAACTGACCTGTGCTTGTACTTGTGTACTGTTTTAGTCCAGCTTTTTCTGCCGCTTTCTGGATTTCTTCGATCTGAGACTTACTGTTCCGGTAACGTTTGAGCATCTCTTTATAGGTATCAGAATTTGTATATTCAGATTTCTGTGGTTCCGATCCGAGCATAGCTAAAGTAGGTGTATTACCAAAGAATGACTCATAATCATCTTTGGTCATTTTCTTTTTAGCTTTTTCGTAATTCTTTTCATTATCTGAATCATTCAACCAGCTTTTAGCATTTTCAACTTTGAGTTGTTGCATCTTCTCGATCTGATCATCTAGCTTGCCATTTACCAGATCGATTCCATCCGCCTGTTCTCCATAAGAATCTGATAATTGACTTTGGATATCTAGCAATTGACTCTTCGTGTTGTATGCTTCTTGCTCCGTAAGAGTACCAGAATCAAGAGAATCCCTTAGTTCCTGTGCTTTACTAATATTGTCATCAATAGACTTATTACGTTCCTCTATCTCTGCTATGGAGTCTTTCGTGTGCTGGATGGATTCCTGGACAGATTGATTGTAGCCTTGCCATGCTGCAACGCCTACGGTAACTGCTGTGGTTAAAAGGAAAATCGGATTTGTAAATGTAGCAAGAAGACCTTTAAAATAGTTTGATAAACCAGAAAATGCGGATTTTGTGGTTTCTACTTTGGGTGCTAATTCAACAATTGAGTCACCTAAATCTTGATTATTATCAATGAGATCTTTAACAAACTCATTATATGCCGCGCTGCCTTTTTCACCTGAATTAACTATCTTCGTAGCAATGTAGGAATCTTGATATTTTTTTAAGACTTCAGAATTACTACTCATCAATGCGTCAACTAAATCGCTTGCATTATTTATATTTAATTCTATAGCCTTACTAAATGTAAGATTGCCTGCCGCAGCTTTTTGATATAAACCAGCGTCATTTGCAAGAGATAATGCTTGTTTTGTCAACGCATCATTTAATCCCATTACAGATGCTTTAGTTTTAATTTGCTCTGTAGAAAATTCACTAATTCCATTTTTTCCAACTTTAAAAGACTCGTTAAAAGACTGTTGTAGTGTACTGCTTAATGTGTCAAATGTTGAGTTTTTTCCATATTTATTTCTCAGTAAGTTTAATTCTCCAAAACTACCAAATAAATCACCTAAATTTTTTAACTGCAAATAAAATTATTGTATAATGTTGGATTTATATAATAATTATGATATAATGTAATTAATTTAATGTGCATTGGAGGATGTAATATGGGATTTCAAAATTTGATATATTGTCCCGATTGTGATAGAGAAGTGAGCATCTATGCTGAAACTTGTCCTCATTGTGGGCGACCAATCAAAAAATATCTAGAAGAAAATAATATTAATGATTTTACTAGAGGTTTTATCTGTCCGAGATGTGGGGTTCATGAAATTAATTATGCTGGTCATTGTAGAAGAGTTAACTGTGAATATTGTCACGTTCCATTTATACAAACTAAATATGAAATGGTAGATTTGTTAAATCATCACGGGCGTGACAAAGAAAGCATTCTTAATGACCTAAAAGATCTTAATGTGGAAGATCAATTTGATGAGAATGCATATAATAAAAGACGTCATGAAGAAGAAGAGTGGTTAAAACAATATAGAGAAAAGAACAACTATCAAAATCCACAATCCACCAACAACCCCATTGTCCAATATGCCAGTCCACAAATATCGAGAAGATTGGCATGTTTAAGCGTATGCTTTCTACCAGCATGTTTGGAATTGCATCTGATAAGGTAGGGAAGCAGTGGCATTGTAAAAATTGTGGGAATAATTTTTAGGATTACTCCTTGTCTATCTTCAATTGTTCCACAAGACATTTCATTTTCTCCTGCAATATACGCTGCTCTTCAGTAAGAGTAGATGGATCAGTATATATGGAAGGATAATCAGTCTGCGGAAATGGATAATCTATGATTGAATTTGCCATAACATATTTGTGGAATTTTTCAAGCCCATAATCAATTAAAATACTATCGTACATTTTATATTCACCTCTAGAAATGTTGGATTTATATAACAATTGTGGTATAATTTAAAATTATCAAATATATAAATAAGCGGATGGGAAAATACATGAAAAGAAAACACACAATACGGATAACAGGTCTTTTATGCTTTTCTTTTTTTATTACAAGTTGTGGACAATCATCTGCAACATCAGCTTCTAGTGTAATCAAAGAGGCAGTTAATACTGATAGCATCAAACAGATTATTTCAGAAGATAATGAAACGACTGACACAGCTATAGACGTTTCAGATCAATCAAGCAATTTAACAACAGATAAAGTGTCAAATGTAACATGCTCATGGGAAGATAGTGAAGTACCAATAGAAGTTGGAAATGATAATTCAAAAGCACTAATTAAAGATACAAGAATTGTTAATTCTTCATATGGCACATTACTGATTATGGATTTTACATATACCAACAATACTGCGCAAGCATCAGATTTTATTAATGATAGCAATTGTGATGTAAAACCATATCAAAATGGTATAGAATTAGATAGACCAGGGATAACATCCGAAGCGGGTGTTTATGATTATAGTGATGCATTTACAAATGTAAAAGATGGAGGAATAATAAATACGCAACTTGTATGGGTTCTTAAAGATACGATGAACCCAGTTGAAATTGATTTTGGAATAGATTCAAATTACAATCCTGCATATTCAAAGACATTAACTTTAACTGGCGGCAAAGACATTGAAGATAAACAAGATGAATCGCAAGAAACAAAGAATCCGATTATAATATATCGTGGCTGAATGACAATGTACCAGAAAAATTGGAAATGATAATTCGTATGCAATATTAAAAATACATCTGTTTTGAAATCCCCGTCATATGGAATCGTATTAGTAATGGATTTTGAATACACAAATAATCTGGATAAAGCTAGAAATTTTATCAATAACACACCATGCCTTGTAAAGATTTATCAAAATGGTGTTGAATTAGATAGTCCTGGAAATACATCGGAACAAGGAATATTCGATTATTCTAACGCGTTACTGGTGTAAAAAATGGTGGAACATTAAAAACACAGTTGGTTTGGGTTTTACCAGATGATAAAAGTCCCGTAGAAGTCGAATTTGGTTTGGATAATAATTATAAACCACAATATGATTGTACATTAAACATTTCTGAAAAATAAATTGGTTCACAATATTTAGTATAATGTGGGGAGGGAAAACTACATGGCATTAATCAAATGTCCAAAATGTGGTCGTGAAAATGTTTCTAATTCTGCTGAAAGGTGTCCGTCATGCGGATACAATAATTAAGGAATACTATGACAAGTCGCATGAAAAAGACAATGAAAATAAAAGAATTGTATTAGGTATAGGTATAGTAATATTAGTCTTTGCAGTCCTTTTCCTTAAGAAGAATCGTTCACTACTCATGACGCTGATCCTTTTAAAAAATATTATTCGAACTTTGGAAAGGATATTTCGACTGTTAATAAATCTAAAAAATACATAATAAGTTCAACATCTGACCATAAAGGAATGTTGGTAAACAATTCTGTTAAAATATGGAATATAGATGGAAAGTTATTATTGGTAGCTAACGACCAAGATGATGATGAACTAGGACTTTTAATATGGAGTGCGGAAAATGTTGAATTAGATAATACTCAATTAGATCATATAATTGAAAAAATGGATAAATTATATGGTAAAACACTTATCATTACGATATTGAAAATGATTTAAAAGTATATGATTGGGATGAACTATCCAATATGAAAATTGAATTGTTTTATCGTCCCTGTATTAAAACGATGATGATAAGTTTTTCAACAAATGAATGATAAGGAGATTTAACGTTATGAAATGTACAGAATGTGGCAAGGAATTAACAGCAGAAGAGCAGAGCCAAGGAACTTGTTCATCTTGCGGGAAAAAGATTGAAACTCCGGCAACATCCAATACATCGGAAGAAATTTATACAACGCTTGTTGGACAATCATTGAAGATTGTGGGAATAATTGTTCTAGTAGGTGGTTTTATTGGATCTTTCTTAATAGGAAAGATGATTATGGTTATCTTTCTTATTCTAGCTTTTTCTTTTATCTTTTTGTATCTGTTATCGGTGGTTTGCTGATTACAGGTATGGGCGAAATTGTTAATTTTCTATATACCATTTGCAAAAAGCTAAAGTGATGTCGTATAGACTTCAACTCAACTAGGAAATATTTACGGAGGTAATATCTATATGAGTAAAGTTTTTTGCCCTGAATGTGGAAAAATTTTAAGTCAATATGCAGAAACTTGTCCTGATTGTAGTTTCCCAATAGCCAAATACGTAAAAGACGCCAATCTTACAGACTTTTCAAAAACATTTGTATGCCCTAAATGCGGTTATTGGAGCGCCATGAATAGCATTGCTGGCGAAATTATGTGTGAATACTGCCATCTTCCTATGTTTCAAACAGATGAAGATGGCGATGTAACTCTAAAAGCAACGTTAAATATGAAATCAAATGAAGAAAAAGATGCTTATATTTATTCTCTTCTAGAACGTTGCGGTAAAACAGATGAATATAGTGAAGAAGCTCATCAAAATTTCCGCCGCAAATTACACGAATGGGCAGAAGAGGAGCGTAAAAAACCGAGCCAAACCAGTTTCGCAGCAGCAATCTACTCCTTCATCTACTAATCAACCTCACTGTCCGACTTGCGGTTCTACCGACATCATCAAAATCTCAGCAGCTAAGAAAGCTGTAGGTGCTGGGCTGTTTGGCTTGTTCAGTAAAACTGCTAAGAGTCAGTTTGAATGTAAAAATTGTGGTTATAAGTGGTAAATTATTCTACGTATGAAAAAAGCTAAGGAACACTTAGACCTGATGCATTGGGAATTGTTCAAACATTTTGAATATTAATTCGATATTAACTTTGTCTGATCCAGCAAAAAGTGGAGGTAGTGGTTTGCCGTTTTTATCATAAATTGTTTCACATAGAATAATATCATAATCGCCACATGATTCTTTTTTATTTGGATCAATATTTGACACATATAGTTTATTATTCATTTTTTGTTACCTCGGAAAACATAAAAGAAAATTTTATAGTAATAAAAACAAAAACAGCAAACTTGCTATTCCACATTGCCCTGCATGTGGCAGCACAGATATAGAGAATATCAGCACGTTAAATAGAGCTGTATCAACTGTTATGGTAGACATTGCATCGAGCAAATTGGCAAACAATTTCACTGTAAGAATTGTGGATATGATTTTTAAGATAACCATAAAACATAAGAGAGGAAAATTGATATGATTAGTGTAAATGACTTGAAATATACAACAGTATTTATTGCTGATAATACTGAAGAACCAAGACACTCTTTTACTGGTTTTATCATAAAATTAGCAACATCTCAAGGAGAATCATATTTCCTTTGTTCTTGCGGTCATTGTTTTGACAAAAATATTATGAATATATCTTTTGTTATATCCGCTATAGACGAAAACGAAGAAATGTCAGGTATAACTTTTAATATAACTGTCTCTCCTATAAAACATCCTTCTCTTGATATCGCCTATGTCGATATAACAAATACAATAATCAAGGCCTTGAATAAATACAATATAATTTTTCATTTTATAGAAGAATCAGACATTATTTTAAATGATGACAGATCAAGTTTTAATGATTTGGAAGATGTCTATCTCGTTGGCTATCAAGCAGCATTAGGGTACACAATCTTAGCGTATCCTTTTATTATTAAAGGAAATACTGCATCATCTATTCAGTTCAACTTTCAAAACGGATTCTTCACTTATGCCAATACCAAAGAAGGTTTAAGTGGATGCCCAGTTTATATCAAAGTTAATGAAAAATACAAACTACTTGGCATACATCATTCTGCTAAAATACGTTCTCTTAAAATTACTACAGACGAATTTGAAAAGAAGTATGAAGAAAGTCTTGGTCTTTCTCAGGAAGTATATGCGTTTTATATACTTGATTTTATTAGAGAACAATATCCTCTTGTGACGGAGAAGTAGCTATTTGATAAACAGATTTAACACTTTGATCACCACAAACTAGATGAGTAATAGTATCTGAAGCTTTTGTCATTTTTAAATTAGTAATTGTAATTTTTGGCTTTTTCATAAAATGATTTTTTGCATTGGAGAAAATTTTATATGGGACAATTTCCTTATCAATCAGTCCATAGTTATATAAAGACTCCATATTTTCAAAAAAATATTTGATTGTATTATACTCATTAGTGGTTAATTCTATTGTGTGTATTGTTTGTATAGATTCCTGATGATCTGTTTTGTTTGCTGTTTGATTGATAATAATCACCTACTTTCTAATTAAGGAGAAGTAAACTATGCTTACAAAAGAGAATTTGATTCATACTGTAACAAAAATTACTGTATTAAAAGAAAATGATGAATGTAAAATTGGTACAGGATTTTTCTATAAATACCATGCAAATGATCGAGAAAATTATGCATTAGTCTCGAATAGACATATATTTGAGAATATGAAAAACGCTTTGTTTTCTGTCCCTATTGAGCAAAACGGTCAAGTGAATCTTCTAAACAATGAAATACGTATCCAACCATATTTACATCCACAATATGACGTTGCAGTAATTGGAATAAATGATCTAACCGATTCACCAGAATATGTAGGAAAGCTAAAAATATCTTGGATTACAAAAGAAGATATTATAACGGAAGATTTTCCAATATCTTCAATTGAATATGCGTTAATGATTGGATATCCGTTATCATTTCAGTCTGATAATTTTGTCACTTCCACTTATTCGAAGTGGTGTTATTGCGACACCTCTAAAATCAAAATTTAATGGATTGG
>ENA-OQIR01000134-OQIR01000134.1-human-gut-metagenome-genome-assembly--contig:-NODE-134-length-33285-cov-3.535195_pt1 | contig 33285 bp, 47 predicted proteins | sample MGYA00242580_ERZ504745 | MGnify/ENA primary metagenome ERZ504745 (study PRJEB26092, sample SAMD00036214) | human gut metagenome | host: Homo sapiens | study: EMG produced TPA metagenomics assembly of...
ATGCTGTTTATGCCGTATAAAAGCATTATATACTAAAAAAATCAAGTTGTATATCTCCGAAAATAGAATTAAATCCCGCATAAAATCAAGGTATATTAGAATGTAGAATTTACTTTTTCATTCAAGCCGTCTAACTCATCACTGAAAGTAACGAGAATGCGACGCGCAGTTATTCAAAAAAGGGCGCTGCCCAAGCAGCCGCCCTTTCGTTAAATCACATCTTTTTTAGAGACTACACTCTAATCTTCTTCGCTTCTCACTTCACAGCCTACCCAACCAGGCGAATCCGCAAAGTTAATACACTCCTCCACACCACAATCCCGGCGCTGCCCTTAAAAGAAGCGCAAGGGTGGAGTCCAGAGGAGGGACAACGCTTTCTGTCCTTCCTCTGGGAACCTTCCGTCCAGAAAGAGTTTATTTAAAATATTCCACACCAGACTCGAATATCTTAATATCCTGCTCACCATAGATATTAATAGCAACACCGTCCCCGCGACGTTCGCTATGTGCCATCTTACCAAGGATACGTCCATCCGGCTGGTAATACCTTCAATGTTCATATAAGAACCATTGACATTCCATTCTTCATCAACACTGAGCTGTCCATCCGGAGTTACATACTGAGTTGCAACCTGTCCGTTTGCAAACAGCTTCTGCAGCCATTCTTCATTTGCAACGAAGCGTCCTTCACCATGTGAAGCCGGGTTACAGTATACACCGCCAAGCTGTGCCTTCTGCAGCCAAGGAGATTTATTACTAACAACCTTAGTATAAACCATCTTGGAGATATGGCGTCCGATAGTATTAAATGTCAGTGTAGGAGAATCTGCTTTCTGTCCGCAGATTTCACCGTAAGGTACAAGACCAAGCTTGATCAGGCCTGGAATCCGTTACAGATACCAAGTGCCAGACCGTCTCTTTCATTGATCAGCTTCATAACAGCTTCTTTGATCTTCGCATTCTGGAATGCAGTTGCAAAGAATTTCGCGGAACCATCCGGTTCGTCACCTGCGGAGAATCCGCCCGGGAACATGATGATCTGTGCCTGATCGATTGCTTTCTCAAAAGCTCTACAGAATCATGGATATCTTCAGCGGTCAGGTTCTTGAATACTTTTACATCCACCTCTGCACCTGCACGCTCGAATGCACGTGTGCTGTCATACTCGCAGTTTGTTCCAGGGAATACAGGAATAAACACACGAGGTTTTGCAACTTTGTTCTTGCATACATAAATGCTGTCTGCACGATAAAGCTTCTCAGCTCTGTCAGCTGCCTCTTTATCATTCTCAGAAGAAACTGTCTTAAATACTTTTTCCAGAGTACCTTTCCATGCATTTTCAGCTTCGTCTACAGTGATCACTGTATTTCCATAGGAGAAGTTACCGTCAGCAGTTACTTCACCGAGCACTGTATAAGTAATGGAAAGCTCTCCAACCTTACCATCCGGAACTTCCAGGATAATATCACCAAATCCAGGTGCAAAGAAATCTCTCGGGTCAAGGTTATGCTCGATCTTCACGCCCATGCCATTACCAAATGCCATCTTTGCAACTGCTGCTGCAATACCATGGCGGTCAAGTGCATAAGCAGAAACAACTTTGCCGTCCTGCATATCTTTATGAAGTTTTTCATACTGATCCATGATTCCTGCATAATCCGGCAAATCATACTGATCCTTCGGTGCACGAAGCCATACCAGTTTGTTTCCTGCTTTCTTTAATTCCGGTGTGATCACATCCTGGATCTTCGCAACGTCAACAGCGAAAGATACCAGTGTCGGAGGTACATCAATATCATTAAATGTACCGGACATACTGTCCTTACCACCGATAGATGGAAGTCCGAATCCCATCTGGGCTGCATAAGCACCGAGAAGTGCTGCGAAAGGCTGGCTCCATCTCTTAGGATCTTCTGTCATACGGCGGAAATATTCCTGGAATGTGAAACGGATCTTCTTATAGTCACCGCCTGTTGCCACGATTCTTGCAACGGACTCTGTCACTGCATAAGCAGCTCCGTGATATGGGCTCCAGGAGGATAAATACGGGTCAAAGCCATAGCTCATCATGGTTACAGTATCTGTTTTACCATTCTGTACCGGAACCTTTGCTACCATGGACTGAGTCTCTGTAAGCTGATATTTACCACCGTATGGCATAAATACGCTGCCTGCTCCGATAGAACCATCGAACATTTCCACAAGTCCTTTCTGAGAGCATACATTTAAGTCTGCCAGAGTTTCCATCCATTTAGCTTTTACATCAGCTACATCCGGGCGCTCTTCAAAGAGGTTGCCTTCTTTGTTCGGAATTTCTACTTCTACAGTTGTTTCCTGATGTGCACCGTTAGTATCCAGGAATGCACGGGAAATATTTACGATTTCTTTGCCTCTCCATACAAGTACCAGACGAGGATCCTCTGTTACAACTGCAACCGGAATTGCCTCCAGGTTCTCTTCATTTGCATAGCCAAGGAAAGTATCTACATCTTTCGGGTCAACTACTACAGCCATACGTTCCTGAGATTCGGAGATTGCGATCTCAGTTCCGTCAAGACCTGCATATTTCTTCGGAACCTTGTCAAGGTCTACTCTAAGACCTGCTGCCAGCTCACCGATAGCAACGGAAACACCGCCTGCACCAAAGTCATTACATTTCTTGATAATATGGCTGACTTCTTCACGGCGGAACATACGCTGGATCTTACGCTCAGTAGGAGCATTACCTTTCTGAACCTCAGCGCCACATACTTCGATGGAAGCTTCTGTATGAACCTTGGAAGAACCGGTAGCACCACCGATACCGTCACGTCCTGTACGTCCTCCAAGTAAGATAATGATATCTCCCGGATCAGAATTCTCACGGATAACCGCACGTCTGGGAGCAGCCCCATAACAGCACCGATCTCCATACGTTTTGCCACATAATTTGGATGATAAACTTCTTTTACATAACCTGTTGCAAGACCGATCTGGTTTCCATAGGAGCTGTAGCCATGAGCTGCGCTTCTTACCAGTTTCTTCTGCGGAAGTTTACCCTTGAGAGTTTCTTTTACAGAAACAGTAGGATCTGCTGCACCTGTTACACGCATTGCCTGATATACATAGGTACGTCCTGAAAGCGGGTCACGGATCGCACCGCCAAGGCAGGTAGCTGCACCACCAAATGGCTCGATCTCAGTAGGATGGTTATGTGTCTCATTCTTGAAGTTGATCAGCCATTCCTCTTCTTTACCGTCTACGTCTACAGGAACTACAATACTGCAGGCATTGATCTCATCAGATTCTTCCTGATCAGCAAGCTTTCCTTCTGCTTTCAGTTTCTTCATAGCCATCAGAGCCAGATCCATCAGGCAGACAAATTTGTCCTTACGGCCTTTGTAAAGTTCTTCTCTGTCAGCAAGATATTTCTTGTAAGTATCTACGATCGGTGCTTTGTAATCACCTTCGTCAAATTTTACATCTGTCAGTTCTGTGGAGAAGGTTGTGTGACGGCAATGATCAGACCAGTAGGTATCCAGTACACGGATTTCTGTCATGGATGGGTCACGTTTCTCTTCTTCTTTGAAATAATGTTGGATATGCTGGAAATCCTTGAATGTCATTGCAAGATTTAAAGAATCATAAAGTTCCTTTAATTCTGCTTCCGGCATTTCCTTAAATCCGTCAAAAATCTTAACATCTTCGGGTTCCGGGAAAACAGTTACCAGTGTTTCCGGTTTCTGCAGACCTGTCTCACGGGAATCTACAGGGTTGATGCAGTGATGCTTGATAGCATCAAATTCTTCATCTGTGATAGTTCCTTCAATTACATAAGTAGTTGCGGAACGAATGATAGGCTGTGCATTCTCATCCAGGAACTGTACACACTGAACAGCAGAATCTGCTCTCTGGTCAAACTGTCCCGGTAAAAATTCTACAGAGAAGATGCGGGAGCCTTCTGCTGCCTCAAAATTCTCCAGATATAAATCATCTACAGGTGGCTCTGCAAAAACAGTTTTACATGCTTTATCAAAAACTTCATCAGAAATATTTTCTACATCATAGCGGATCAGCACACGTACTGCTGTTACGGATTTAATTCCCAGATAGCTGCTGACCTCATGTTTTAATTCCTTTGCCTGTACAGCGAAGGCCGGTTTCTTTTCTACATAGACACGTCTTACGTTACTCATAGAAACTCCTTTCTTATGTATGCATTGTTTTAAAAATGCTTGACTATTGCTTCTTTTATAGTATCATAGGAAATATCATTAGTAAAATTAATATATCTTATATTTTTTATTAATATAGTTAATTAATCACCGTTCACACTCCACTGTCGACGAGATATTGGGGAATGAATATGCCAAAATCCCGAGACATACAATCTAAAGTTCCATTGCTGCCGACAATTTGTATCATCACATTATTTTATGAAAGGATTTATTTCTATGGATATTAATCTTGAACTATACAAAGTATTCTACTATGTTGCCACCACCCTCAGCTTCTCAGAGGCCTCCCGCCAGCTTTTATCTCCCAGTCAGCAGTCAGCCAGTCCATTAAAACTCTGGAAAAGAAGCTAAATCATCCTCTTTTTATCCGCAGTACCAAGAAAGTATTGTTAACTCCTGAAGGAGAACTTCTGCTCCAGCATGTAAAACCGGCTCTCCAGCTTCTGGACGAGGGAGAATCTCTCCTGTCAGGAGACAATCTGCTGAAAGGCCAGCTGCGTATTGCTGCCAGCGATACGATCTGCCGGTATTTTCTCATTGATTATCTTCAGAAATTCCATCAAACCTACCCGGATGTCCGTATCAAAGTCACAAACAGTACCTCCATCGGCTGTGCAGAGCTTCTGGAGAAAGGTCAGGCAGATCTGATTGTATGCAACTGTCCTAATTCCAGACTTGGCAGCCATTTTCAGACACGTGTGCTAAAAGAATTCCACGATGTATTCGTTGCCAATACGGATTACTTTCCTGTACACACTGTTCAGACCGAACTGCAGGAGCTTCTGAACTATCCAATCCTGATGCTTTCCCCCAAAAGTACCACCAGTGAATATTTGCGGGAAGCATTCACAGCCCATAATCTCAAGCTTCTTCCTGAAGTAGAGTTAAACAGTAATGACCTGCTTCTGGATCTGGCACGGATCGGACTGGGGATTGCCTGTGTTCCTGATTATATGTTAAAAGAAAATGATCAGCTGACACCGCTCATGTTAAAAGAGCCTCTTCCCGGACGTCAGCTTATACTTGCCCAGCATGACAGTCTTACTGTCTCTCAGGCTGCTGAACGCTTTATTGAAATGTTTACTTCCATATAATAAAAGAAGTCCTCACTCAGTACTGAAACAACAATTTTTATAATCGCGTTTCTTACTGAATGAGAACTTCTTTTTCTTATTTCGGCATTACAGCCAGCGCATCAGTAATATACTGATTATCGATTGCTGCAAAGAATCCGCCGTCTGCCTTGGTTGCATAATCCATATCAATCGGCATTTTTCCAAGTACAGGAACCTTCAGCTCTGCTGCGATTTCATCAATATGGCTCTCACCAAAGACTTTGATCTCTTTTCCGCAGTCCGGACATTTCACATAGCTGTAGTTCTCTACGATTCCAAGTACCGGTATCTTCATCATCTCAGCCATATTAAAGGCTTTCTTAACGATCATCTTAACCAGATCCTGAGGTGATGTTACGATCACGATTCCTTCGATCGGCAGAGACTGGAATGCTGTAAGCGGAACATCACCTGTTCCAGGAGGCATATCCACAAACAGATAGTCTACGTCGCCCCAGATAACATCTGTCCAGAACTGTTTTACCATATTTGCAAGAACCGGACCTCTCCAGATTACAGGAGTATCCTCTGTAGGAAGCAGAAGGTTGATGGACATTACCTTGATCCCGTTTTTTGTGATCATCGGTAGATACCTTCATCATTTGCCATTGCTGCACCCTTTAATCCATACATTTTCGGAATGGACGGTCCTGTGATATCCGCATCCAGGATACCGACTTTGTATCCCTGTGCTGCCATCATGTTTGCCAGAGAGCCTGTTACGAAGGATTTACCAACTCCACCCTTTCCGCTGACAACCCCGATCACATGTTTTACATTTGACTGAGCATTCATTTCTGCCTGAAAGCTCTGCTGTTTCTTGCTGCTTGAACAACCTTCGCAGCTTGCTTTGTCGCATGAAGTGTTGTTACATTCTTTTGCCATAATTAATCTTCTCCTTTATATTTACGCACTGCTGTACTGACAAAATATTGTTACTGTTCACTCCGTTCACAGTAACGTAGCCAAAATTCATTCCAGATTGCCTACGGCAATGGAATTTTGGCTTGTATGTCTCGGGATTTTGGCATATTCATGCCAAAACACCTCGCTGGATAGTGGTGTGTGAACAATAACAAAATATTCTCTATTGCCAGTGTGGAGCGTGTCTGAAAAATCATTCCCACAAATTGTGACGCACATCTTGCGTAAAACATTTTTCAAACAAGCTCCAGAGTACGCATATTACTTTACAAATCTGTCAATTGCTACCTCAAGTTCTTTAATTGCCTCTTTATCACCATGTTCCACTGCATCTACGATACAGTGTTCGATATGATCCTGCAGAATGATCTTACCTGTATTATTGATGGCAGATTTCACTGCTGAAAGCTGTATCAGAACTTCCGCACAGTCTCTTCCGTCCTCTATCATACGTTTGATAGATTCCATATGTCCGATTGCTCTGGACATACGGTTCAGCACTGCCTTTGTATGCGCATGACTGTGATGATGCCCATGCTCCCCATGAGAATGTTCAACTACCGTCCCATCCTCCAGTACATGCGTATGTGTCTTTTGTTCCTCGGCCATAACATTCCCCTTTCTCTTTCAGAATATCCGATTCTTTACCGCTTATCTGTCTTTATATCCTCACACACTGTCTGTGGCTTTCCTGCTTACAGCACTTCCGTACAGCGCAAATGATATTATACCACATTTGTCAAATTTCTGTAAAGGAGCAACGCTGTTTTATTTGTGAAGTCGTAATATCAAAAATAATGGTTCCATCCTCCAGGACAGTTTTTTCATAGGAAACTTCTTTTCCTTTGAATTTATTTCTGATATATTCTTCCGGATCCTCAAGTTCCAGCTCTTCCACAAAAACATCACGCATCTGATTCCGCGGACATTTATTAAAAATTTCCCATATCAGTTCATATTCTTTCATATTCCATCTCCAGTCCGTAAGACGGATATTCACAATCCGTTTCACTATTTAAGACCCAGCTCGCTGCTTATTTTTTCGCAGCCCTCTTCGGCTGATTTACGGCAATCTGCACAGATTGTCCTGCGGTTTTTCCCAACCAGTCTGAGACTATTATAATTATTTTTAGATTTTTTGTCAAAAATAATTGCATGAAGACGAATTATAGCGTATCATAGTTTATAATTATCAAAACAGCAATGTTACTGTTCATTTTGCAGCCTGATGTTTTTTTGAATTCTGCATATTCACAGTAACTGTAACTATTCAGTACTTTCGGGAAGCAGTGTACCGGATAGTTACCGACAGCTACAAACTAATTACATATATAAAGGAGAGAAATCTATGAAGCTTTTAAAAGACCGAATTCTTAAGGATGGAGTTGTAAAACCGGGAAATATTTTAAAAGTAGACAGTTTCTTAAATCATCAGATGGATATTACCCTCATCAATGAAATCGGCAAAGAATTCAAACGCCGCTTCTCCGACTGTCCAATCACTAAAATCCTTACAATTGAAGCATCCGGTATCGGTATCGCCTGTATTGCTGCACAGTACTTTGATGTACCTGTAGTTTTTGCCAAGAAAGCACAGAGCGTGAATCTGGATGGAGAAATGTATACAACTAAAGTAGAATCTTTCACTCATAAGAAAGTATATGATGTGATCCTTTCCAAGAAGTTTCTCGGACCTGAAGATCATGTACTTCTGATTGATGATTTCCTTGCTAACGGATGTGCACTTCTCGGCCTGATCGATATTGTTAAGAAATCAGGGGCAACTCTTGAAGGAGCCGGTATTGTTATTGAGAAAGGATTCCAGCATGGCGGTCAGGAGATCCGCGATATGGGAATACGTCTTGAATCTCTTGCCATTGTTGATTCCATGACAGACGATTCCTTAACCTTCAGAGATTAACTATAAAAGGATGGGAAAACCCATCCTTTTTTTGTTCTATGAATTCTTTATTTTTTCTGATCTGATGTTTTCTCCACTTTTGAGTTATCTTCGGAATCATAGATCAGATTTTCTCTCGTTTCACCTTCTGATTTATCTTCTGTTTCGGGAGTTGGTGTCACTTCTTTTGAATCTTCCTCTGAGGCTGTCTTTAATGTCACTTTCGGCACAGGTGTTGCCTCTGGCGCAGGTGTCACCTCCGGTGTCGGTGTGGAATCAGGAGCGATCTCATCTTCCGTATAAGTTCCGTTATCCACAAGAATCTGATAATTATCCTTGTCGATCATCTGTGCTCCACATGTAAAAGTTCCCACAATCTTTACTCCGTTATCATACTGTGAATAATCTTTTACGTCAACTTTCTCTCCTGTCAGATAGTCAATGGCCATCTGTACTCCGCCCTTAGCCAGTTCCTTACGGTCCATAAACATGGTAAATGACATTTTACCTGCTGCAATATCCTTTACTGCCTGTGCCTCACTGCCATATCCTGTGATCATCGGCCATTCATCACTTCCCGGTTCCAGACCACTTTCACTTAAAATTTCCTCTGCAGCATAAGCAAATCCGTCATATGCAGTACAGATAATATCCGGAGCCTTCTCCTCTGCATAAAACTCACTTATAATCGAATCAAGTTTTGTCTTTGCAGATGTCTCGCTCCATCTCATGATTCCTGTATCATCAAATGACGTATTTCCGGATTTACATACAAGTGTTCCATCATCCAGATATTCCTGAAGCCCTTCCTGGATTCCATTACACAGAAACAGTGCAGCATTGTCATCCGGAGATCCCATGAGAAATTCTATTGTATAAGACTTCTTATCCTCTCTGGCTTTATCCAGATCCATTTTTTTGATAATTTCTTTGGCAATATCCTTTCCTATTGCTCTGGTATCATAAGTTGCATAATAATTGATATCCGCAGTATCCCGGATCAGACTGTCATAGGAAATAACCGGTATTTCCTGCTCTTTGGCAGTTTTCAGGATATCTGTCAGACCATAGGAATCTACCGGATCAATGATCAGGGCAGAAACCTGCTCATCAATAAATTCCTGAATCTGGGAAATCTGAAGCGCAGAATCGCCGCCGGCATTCTTCACATCTGCCTCATATCCTCCATCTTCAATCTGCGAAGTCATCTCTTCGCTGTCAATTTTTGCATCCTCATCGTCATCAGAAAGAAGCACACCTATCTTTCCGGCAGAAGCTTCCGTTACCTCAGCATCTTCCTCTGATTCATCATCTGAATCTTTTCCTGAAGAATCTTCGTCTTCTTCCTCCTTCACTGATGTCTCTTTATTGTCTTCGTCTGATTTTGCACTGTCTCCTGCCTTGCTGCTGTCATCGGCATCAGAAGCATTTTTATTTTCTGCCTCTACTTTTTCACCTTCCTCAGTTACTTCGCCTACGCCCTCTTCTTCTACCTGGGCGCTTTCATTTGCTGCTTCTTTTGCCTCATTCTTCCCGCAGGCAGACAGGAACATGGAGGATACCATTATTCCAAGCAGAATAGCTGTTGCTCTTCTTTTCATAATACGATCCTTTCTGATATCATATTTATTTATCAATTCCCTTATAATCTTTTGCAATGTTCTTCAGATAATCCCGATAGGCAACGGCTGCTTTCTTTGGTTTCAGAATATGTACATTTCTTCCCATAGAAGTCAACCATCCAAAAATGCCTTATCAACCACAACCTCAACAGTTACAATAAAATTATCCTCCCCCTTTATTTTGCAGAAAATCTCCGAGCCAAAGGTACGCTGGATTTTTTTCTTTGTAGAATTCTGACATACAAGCCTGATTTCTTTTATATTCTCTCCTGTTTGGGAGGGTGTCGGAGCACTGATCTTTGCAGGTGCTTCAGATTCTTTTCCAATCTGTTCCTGCACATTTTCAGATTTCTCTCCTGTTTCGCCATCTGGCTGATGTATTATCGTATTATCCGCTTCTGTTTTATCTGAAGCGGATTTTTCCTCATAATATCCGCCTTCCCGTCCTCTTCTGTAATGTATATCCATTCCAAAATCACGCAGGGTTTCCATATCATCATAAATACTCTTTCGCTCAGCTCGAATCCCCTGTTCTTCCAGTTTTGCCAGAATCTCCTGCATGGTGACAGGCTTTTGGCTGGTTGTCTCAGACAGCATTTTCTGCAGATACAGTATTTTTCCTTTTGATTACATGATTTCGCCATAATTATCCTCTTACAAATCTGTGGTATATATAGTCATTTGCTTCTTTTTCCTGACTGTCATCTAACGGTGTAAGTTCTGTTTCTTTTCCATACTTTCTTTCCAGCGCATGTTGAATGAGCCAGTCTGCAAGCTGCGGATTCTTCGGAAGTAACGGTCCATGCAGATAAGTCCCTATCACATTCTTATATACTACGCCTTCATAGCCTGACTTACCGTCATTTCCTGCACCGTAAAGTACTTTTCCCAGTGGTTTGTTATTATTAATGCAGGTTCTTCCTCCATGATTCTCAAATCCAACGATTGGCATATCAAACAGCTCACTTTGCAGAACGATATTCTGGATCAGACGGCCTTCGCCCTGCTCTGTATACAAGTCTACCAGGTCCAGTCCTTTCATGTTTCCCTGATCTGTTTTGTAATACTTCCCAAGTAACTGATAGCCACCGCAGATTGCAATGACAACGCCGTTATCTTCCACATAAGCCTTAAAATCCGGTTGGATTTTCTGTAGCTTCTCACATACGATCATCTGTTCTCTGTCCGAACCGCCACCCAGAAGTACGATATCAAGCTTCGAGAAATCTATTTTATCATCCAGCTCAAACGGTATGGTCTCAGCCTCAATCCCACGCCACTGGCATCTCTTCATCAGACACTGGATATTACCTCTGTCACCGTAAAGATTCAGAAGATCCGGATATAAATGTCCTATTGTAATTTTCATTATTTCTCGCCCTCCAGTCTCTTCAGAATATTTCTGGTACTGAATAATGCTGTATAGTTTACCAGCACATACAGATTCCCCACTCCGTCCTCTACTCTGTCGCGGATTGCTTTCTCAACATCGCCCTCAAGGACAGACGGGATATCCACATATTTCAGCCGCAGACGCATATCCTGACAGCGGATACCGCTTACAGTAATAGATTTCACTGAATCATTTCCGAGAAGATCAAAGTCAACATCCCAGAGCCAGGAAATATCTGTTCCATCCTGAGCATTATCATTGATCGCAATAATAATGTCCTTCGGTGCCTGATCCTGCATCACTGCGGAAATATTCTGATTAAATCCCGCCGGATTCTTGGCAAGATTTAAGGTTACTCCTGTTCCCTTAATGCGAAACTGCTCCATACGTCCGTTTTCCGGATTAAATCTGCGGAGCATATCCCCGAAATGCTCTCCCGCAAATCCCGCAGTCCTCACTCCCGCATAAGCTGCCAGTATATTATACACATTATAAAATCCCTTATAATTTGCTACAATGTGTTTTCCTTCTACACAAAAGCTGAGCTGGTCGCCTACCTTTACATCCTCCGCATCAAAATCCGGCTTCGGTCTTGCAAATCCGCATTTTGGACAATAATAATCTCCCAGCTGGCTGTAATGATAGAAACGATATTCCAGTTTTTCACCGCATCGCTTACAGAAACGTCCTTCCCTGATTTCATTTGCCGCAGATTTGATCACCGGTTTACTGATACCATAAGTTACATATGGATTCCCGGAATCCATGGCAAGATATGCGGATAATGCATCATCACCGTTTACAATAATCTGCATCTTCGGAACCTTGCGCATCATTCTTCCAGAATGTTCATAGTGATATCAATCTCTCCGTATCTGTCAAGCTGGTCGCGGAAAAGATTTGTCAGAAGCATATAGTCCGGTTTGATTCTCGGGAAAATATGTCTGGTGGATGCTTCATCGGCCTCAATACATGCATAGTCCGCATCAATTTTACCATTCCATTTCGAAGCCAGCACAAATGCGGCAACAACTCCATTGAGCATATTGGAACCTGTATGGTTACAGATTACTTTCTGTCCTTCCGCTTCCAGTGCCGCACAGAGCATATTGTTGGTAGTTGTCTTTCCATTTGTACCGCAGGTTGCAAAAATAGCCTTTCGTACCTGTGAGGAAAGCTGTTCCAGAATGTCCGGACAGATCTTAATCGCCACTTTTCCTGCCCAGGTCACACCCTGTCTTCCCATTTTCTTACATACGTATCCTACAAATTTTGCTGCACAGACAGCAATCATTACTCTTATTTTCATTGTGTATGATAATTTCCTTTATAAATATAATCTTTGTTATTGCCGCTTATTTGTTTCAACTCACAGTCGGTAATTTCACAGAGTCTGACGTGTCAACAACATACTGACTGTGGTTTGCCTCATGTCAGTGGGAGATACCGATTTCTCTCCGCCCGCCACTGCCGTTCATTTTCTTATTTGCAATTCATCTACCACCTATAGAGGAGGGAGAATTCTTGTTATATCCTATTAAAATTCTTTTTGCTCCTGATATCTTTACCCTTATTCATTCCGGAACAGCTATAGCTATAATAATCCTCTATGATCATTTCATAATGCCGGCAGAACAACTCAGTTAAACATAGTATCCTGCAGATAGTCTGAGCATACACCTGCCGCACCCTCTTGCATATAATATTGTGCTTCCTTCAGGTCATTCACAGTATAAATATATAACCTGATTCCTTTTTTGTCAAAAATCTTCTGCACATCCTCTGACCAGTATTTATAGTAGACTGTAGCTGCCTGAATATTCTTTTCTCTGCAAAATGCCGCAATTTCAGTCAGTTCTTTAATAGAGTATTCCTGCCATAAAGAATAAATATATCCTGGAAAATCGTACAGCAGTGCTGTTCCGGCAAACATTGCCTGGTTATAAATTTCCGGTATGACCTGCCGCATCACATCCGGGACACCGGCAGCCTCTGCCAGTTCAATATAGTCTGCATAATCTTCCACTGTTTTCTGATAATTACGGAGAGAATACTGTTTGGAATCCAGCATCACAAAAGTATCCGGATAATCGCTCAGCAGCACCAGCAGATCTTCAAATGTTATAGGAGTATATTTTCCATAAATGGGCCGGGATAAGAATTCCTCTGAGGACAGAACTTTCTTTTCATCGCCTTCCCATTGTCCAAGAGACTGATACCAGCTATGGCGGCACACCCATACATTGTCAGATGTCTTCACAAGATCAACTTCAAACAACCTGCACCCCATCTGATAGCCTGCCAGAAAACTCTCTTTTGAATTCAGATAGGTTTTATCACCAATCCCTCCCAGTGCATGTGCGATCGTTTTATAATTTTCCCACTTAAATTCAGGTGTGGTGGCAGATATGGAATAAGCATCATTTCCCCACAGAAACAGTGTAACAGCCAGTAATTCCACCAACAACAAAAACATCCTGATGAAATAACCAAATCCTAATCGTTTCTTTTTCGTATTCTGCCTCAATTTTTCAATCTCCTGCCGGTCATTTGTATTCCTCGCTTATCTTTTGCTCTCGTATTTTGTAACAGTCCAATGTCTTATTTAACACTTCTTCATCAATATGGTTTTTATATACTCTACGATTTTACGCTATCTGGCTCAAATAATCAAGGGTAATAAACGGTTATGTTATAGGAAGTGATTTCCTATAGCATAACAAAAAACTGCATATATACGGCATGAACACCATACATATGCAGTCTTATCATCGTCTGGACAAATATAAAATCGAAAATCTGGCTGGATTATACTAATTCGATCAGTACTTCCATTGCAGCATCGCCTTTACGCGGTCCGATCTTAACGATTCTTGTGTAACCACCGTTACGGTCAGCGTATTTTGGAGCGATCTCATCGAACATCTTAGCAACCATATCTACGTCTTTAGTGTTTTTCTTTCTTCCGGCACCCTTTGCAGGTACTTCTTTAACCGGGTAGAAAACTTTCATCATCTGACGACGAGCGTGAAGTCTGGAAGGAGCATCTTTCTTGATCTCTTTCTGTACTTCATCGTATACAGTTTTCTTCTTTCCGTCAACAACTTCTTTTACTCTCTTGCCTTCTGCATCTTTACGAGCAACTTTAGCAGTTACAGTAACAGTTTCGAAGTTATCTTTTTCACGAACAGCCATAGCTACAAGGCCTTCTGCGATTTTACGGATTTCTTTTGCTTTAGCTTCTGTAGTAACAATTTTTCCATGATATAAAAGGCTTGTTACCTGGCTTCTCAGTAATGCTTTTCTCTGGTCAGAAGTTCTGCTTAATTTTCTATATTTTGCCATTTAATTTTCCTCCATCTGTGGGACAGCCGGGCACGCTTGTTCGGTCTTACTGTCCGACTGCTTAGGCATCCCCACCGTATAATATCTCTTTGCTAACTGGTTATTGTTCCCTTAGAGAACCAATAACCTGATCAATTCTTACTCTTCTGCAGGCTGAAGCTGTAAGCCCAGCTCTTTCAGTTTCGCAAGAACTTCTTCTAATGATTTACGTCCAAGGTTACGAACCTTCATCATATCATCAGAAGTCTTGTTACATAATTCTTCAACTGTATTAATGCCGGCTCTCTTCAAGCAGTTATAGGAACGAACAGATAACTCAAGTTCATCAATGCTCATTTCCAGGACTTTTTCTTTCTCATTGTCTTCTTTCTCAATCATAACCTCAGCGGTCTTTGCATTCTCGGAAAGGTCAATGAAAAGGCTCAAGTGCTCGCTTAATACTTTTGCTGCAAGGCTTACCGCCTCATCCGGATCAAGTGTACCGTTTGTATACACATCCAGTGTCAGCTTATCATAATCGGTTACCTGACCAACACGTGTATTCTCTACAGTCATGTTGACTCTGTCTACCGGTGTATAGATAGCATCAACTGCAAGTACACCGATTGGCATATCATCAGATTTACCTTTATCAGCACTGATATATCCGCGGCCTTTTGTAATAGTAAGCTCCATAGCAAGTCTGCAGTCCTTGCCACCGTTTAAAGTAGCGATCACTTGATCCGGATTCATGATCTCGATATCCTGATCAGCCTGGATATCAGCTGCAGTTACAACACCTTTTCCTTCACATTCGATGTATGCGGTTTTCGGCTCATTGTCTGTGCTGTGGTTCTTAATAGCAAGGCTCTTCAGATTCATGATAATATCGCTCACGTCTTCTTTTACGCCCGGAATGGAGCTGAATTCGTGAAGCACACCATCAATTTTAACCTGGCTTACAGCTGCACCCGGCAGGGAAGACAGCATAATTCTTCTTAAAGAATTTCCAAGTGTAGTTCCATATCCTCTTTCCAGAGGCTCAACTACGAATCTGCCAAATTTTTTATCTTCAGATAATTCGGTAATCTCGATCTTAGGTTTATTAAAATCAAACACTATAGGGTTCCCTCCTTCTGGGTTAATAAAAGTTTGAGGGGTATTCATTCAAATACTACAATTCAGCGGAAGATAATAATCAACCACTGAATCGTATAAATAATAGAAATATTACCAGGTAATTTTCTATGATATAATCCTATGGATTATTTGGAGTACAACTCGACGATAAGCATCTCGTTTACAGGAACATCAATTGCTTCTCTGTTAGGAAGTTCTTTTACAGTTCCTTTTAAGTTCTCCTGATCTACATCGATCCATTCCGGAACAAGACGTCCGCCAGTTACTTCAAGGATACCTTTGTATCTTTCAGAACCTTTGGATTTTTCTCTGATCTCGATCTGATCACCGGCTTTTACAAGGTAGGAAGGAATGTTTACACATTTTCCGTTTACAAGTACATGCTTGTGGTCAACAATCTGACGAGCTTCTTTTCTTGTTCTTGCAAATCCCATACGGAATACTACATTGTCAAGTCTGCTCTCAAGAAGGATCATAAGGTTTGCACCAGTCTGTCCAGGCATTCTGTCAGCTTTGTCGTAGTAGTTGTGGAAAGGTTTTTCCAGAACTCCGTAGATGAATTTTGCTTTCTGTTTTTCTCTTAACTGTAAACCATACTCAGACATTTTACGATTTGCACGTTTTAACTGTCTTGTGGATTTTTTATCAATTCCTAAATACATCGGATCCAGGCCAAGGGATCTGCATCTTTTCAGAACAGGCACTCTATTTACTGCCATTTCTCAAATACCTCCTAATATTCTAAATCAATTAGACTCTTCTGCGTTTTGGTGGGCGGCAACCGTTGTGTGGTACCGGAGTTACGTCGCGGATGCTTGTTACTTCCAGTCCGCAAGCCTGAAGGGCACGGATTGCAGCTTCACGTCCAGAACCTGGTCCTTTTACCATAACATCTACAGTTTTTAAACCATGAATAAGTGCAGCTTTTGTTGCAGTCTCAGCTGCCATCTGTGCTGCATAAGGAGTAGATTTTCTTGAACCTCTAAATCCAAGACCACCAGCACTTGCCCATGAAAGAGCGTTTCCTTCATTGTCAGTCAGAGTAACAATTGTATTGTTGAAAGAAGACTGAATATGTGCCTGTCCGTGTTCAACGTTTTTCTTGACACGACGTTTTGCAGTCGCTTTTTTAGTCACTTTAGCCATTTTAAAACTAACCTACACTTTCCTATTTATCAATCAAATATATGTTACAAGAAACACCATGTCCACTAAATTCATTTCCTCGCTTCGCTCGTCATTCATCAAGTGTCCATGCAAGCTTCCTCATAAGATCAGCTTACGCTTATCAGATGTTTAAAGCTTTATTTATTTCTTCTTATTAGCTACTGTTCTCTTAGGACCTTTACGTGTTCTGGCGTTGGTCTTAGTCTTCTGACCACGAACCGGAAGTCCTTTACGATGACGGATACCTCTGTAGCATCCGATTTCCTGCAGTCTCTTAATGTTGAGGGCGATTTCTCTACGAAGGTCACCTTCTACTGTCATTGTTTCATCAATAACTGCGCTGAGTCTCTTTACTTCGTCATCAGTCAGATCTCTGACACGTGTGTCAGGATTAACTTCTGCCTTTGCAAGGATCTTGTCTGCGCTTGGTCTACCAATACCATAAATGTAGGTAAGACCGATTTCAATACGTTTTTCTCTTGGTAAGTCTACACCAGCTATACGAGCCATGTACTGTTTCCTCCATCTTCTACTTTGAAAGTCCTTAATGCCTGTACATCACTTACCCTCGCGAATTCTCTCACTCAAGTAAGGTGAAATGGGATGTATCGGACACATCACTTCCTTATTTCTCAGTTCCTAATTGGGGTGCCTCGGTAAAACACCCAGCTGCAATTGGCGAAAAGCAGCCTTTCCGAATTACTGCGGCCAACGGGCCAACGTTGCCTCTCGGTATTAGGCAATACATGCTAAAACTATCTTAACAGTCTGAACAACCCTTCCGGGCGTCTCACACTGCAGCCGCACGTTACACAAACTTTAAACCGCCAATCAACCCTGACGCTGTTTGTGTTTTGGATTCTCACAGATTACTCTGATAGATCCTTTTCTTTTAATGATCTTGCATTTTTCGCAGATCGGCTTTACAGATGATCTTACTTCACTGGAAATCCTCCTTCCGTAAATTCATTAAAATCTGCAGTTTTTTGAGCGCACAAATACAATATACTCACGCGTTCGGCTTATATATTATCACAGCAAAATATAAAATGCAAGCACTTTTTTTGAATAAAATCACATTTTTTCATTTTCTCCCCCAACCATCCATTTATACTTCCCACTGCCAACATACAGCGTAGAAAAATAATTCATTTCATGTGCATTTGCAGGCATCTTAGATATTCTTAGCTCTCAGAAATCTGCGTTATGAGAAAATCAGGTCACTGTCTGAGCGAAGCGAGTTTGACTGATTTCCTCATGCTTTTAGCAGATTTATGAAAGCTTAGAATATCTTAGATGCCGAAACCGCACATGAAATGAATTATTTTTCTACGCGTCCCCCTTTACAGCACAAAAAAGAGAACCAGATCCCTCCAGCTCTCTTTCTCATCACTGCACCAACTGCAGTCCAATATTTCTTACTTATCTCTCCAGATAATCCTGCCCTTAGACAGATCATACGGAGACAGTTCAATCGTAACTTTATCTCCGGGAAGAATACGAATAAAATTCATACGTAACTTACCACTGATATGTGCAAGCACCACATGTTTGTTCTCCAGTTCCACTTTAAACATCGCATTAGGCAGCTTTTCCAGAACAGTGCCTTCCACTTCGATTACATCTGCTTTTGACATTTTAAACCTCCTGTATGTCGTCCAATTATTTCGTAAGAGTCAGAATCTCCGGATCTCCGTCTGTAATAAGAATCGTATTCTCATAATGAGCAGAAAGAGAACCATCCATAGTTACAACAGTCCACTCATCATCCAGCCATGCCACATCTGCACGTCCCAGATTGATCATAGGCTCTACAGCAAGTGTCATACCCGGCATCAGACGAACTCCTCTTCGCTTCTGCGGAAAATTCGGGATCTGCGGATCCTCATGAAGGTGAGTGCCGATTCCATGTCCAACCAGGTCGCGGACAATCCCATAATGATATTTGGCAGCATGAGCACCGATTGCCTTGGAAATATCATTCAGATGATTTCCCGCACGTGCGGCCTTGAGTCCCTCAAAGAAACACTCTCTGGTCACATCCATCAGCTTACGTGCCTGCGGTGAAACTTCACCGACAGCATAAGTCCTCGCTGCATCAGAATGATACCCCTTATAAATAAGACCGGCATCAATCTTTACAAGATCTCCCTCCTGAATGATCTTCTCTTCAGACGGGATCCCATGAACTACCTCATCATTCAGACTGATACAGAATGACGCCGGAAACCCTCCGTAGTTCAGGAAATTCGGGATGCATCCCAGATCACGTATCATCTGTTCTCCGATACGGTCAATCTCCTTTGTGCTCACTCCCGGTTTAATGTAAGGATCAGACCATCATGCACTTTTTCAAGCAGATGACCTGCCTCCCTCATAAGTTCAATTTCATGTTCTGTCTTGATAGAAACCGACATTTTACCTCCAGATGGTGTTTAAAAACACCCAATTACTCTCCCAGGATGGCAACAATATCTGCAAATACATCTTCAAGATCTTTTGTACCATCCACTGATTTTAAAATTCCCTCTTTAGTATAATAATCGATCAGCGGCTGTGTCTGCTCATGATATACGTTAAGACGTTTCTGAACTGTTTCAGGCTGGTCATCATCACGAAGCACCAGTTTCTCTCCACAGGTATCACAAACGCCCTCAACCTTCGGTGCTGCATGTACAACATGATAAGTAGCACCACATTTCAGGCAGGCACGTCTTCCGGACATACGGTTTACAATATTGGAATCCGGAACATCCACATCGATTGCATAATCAACTTTACTTCCCAGTTTGTTCAGAGCCTCTGTTAAGCACTCTGCCTGAGGAATTGTTCTTGGAAAACCATCCAGCACATAACCATTTGCTGCATCCGGCTGTTGTATTCTGTCCACAACCAGATCACAGGTCAGTTCATCAGGTACGAGAAGTCCCTGATCCATATAAGTTTTTGCTTTTTTACCCAGTTCTGTTCCATTTTTGATGTTTGCGCGGAAAATATCTCCGGTAGAAATATGCGGAATCTGATATTTCGCAGCAATTTTCCTCGCCTGAGTTCCTTTTCCTGCTCCCGGTGCACCCAACATAATGATTTTCATAAGTTATACCTCCGTTTTCTTTTTTAGCAAATCAAGGCTGTGATGCCATGCACCACAACCTCTCATTTTTAATTGTTCAGAAAGCCTTTGTAATTACGTACGAGAAGCTGTGACTCAATCTGTTTCACAGTTTCGAGGATAACACCAACAATAATGATGATAGATGTACCACCGAATGAAACATTCGCTCCGAACACACCATTAAAGATGAACGGAATCACGCACACAATGATAAGACCTACTGCACCTATAAATATAATATAATTTAAGATATTAGTCAAATAGTCTGACGTAGGTTTTCCAGGACGAATACCCGGAATAAATCCACCCTGCTTTTTGATATTATCTGCAACTTCCAGAGGATTGAATGTAATGGAAGTGTAGAAATATGCAAAGAAAACACAAAGTACGATGTAAAGAACCAATCCCCATGTATACTGGAGCTGTTTCGGATTACACCAGTTATTGGAAGAAAGACCACGAATAATCTCACTTCCGATTCCTGTACCATTACCTTTTCCTGTTAACTGCGCAATGACAGCCGGGAAAGACATAATGGAGGATGCAAAGATTACCGGGATAACACCGGCGGTGTTAACCTTCAGCGGAATATTGGTGGACTGACCGCCCATCAGCTTTCTTCCAACCATTTTCTTGGAATACTGAACCGGAATTCTTCTCTCTGCTCCGTTAAGGATAAGTACCAGAACTACTACCAGAAGAATAACGGCTGCAATGATCAGTCCTGCAAGAGTACCCTTTGCAATCGTTTTTCCTTTAATAAAGTTCTCATACAGTAATGTCAGGTCGCTTGGTACTCTGGAAATGATATTAATGGTAAGTACGATGAAATACCATTTCCAACGCCTTTTTCCGTAATACGCTCACCGACCACATCAGCATAGCTGAACCGGCTGTAAGGCAGGCAACAACTACAACACCTTTAAAGAAGTCCAGATTCGGAATCATACCCTGACGTCCGAATCCGATTGCCATTGCGATTGACTCAAATAAAGCAAGACCTACGGTCACATAACGTGTGATCGCAGTCATCTTCTTTCTTCCCTCTTCACCATCTCTCTGCATTTCTTCCAGTGCCGGAATTGCAATGGTAAGAAGCTGAATGATAATGGAAGATGTAATATATGGTGTGATGTTTAATGCGAAAATTGACATTCTTTCAAATGAACCACCGGTAAATGCATCAAAGAAATTGAATGCATCACCGGCATTGCTGCTGAACCACTGTTTGAAGAAATCACTGTCAACTCCCGGTACCGGAATCTGGCAGCCGATACGGATGACAAAAATCATCCATATCAGATACAACAGCTTGCGTCTCATTTCTTTCACTCTAAAAACATTTTTAAGAGTTTCAAACATTAGATCACCTCTACTGTACCACCAGCAGCTTCAATTTTTGATTTTGCAGTCTCGCTGACAGCATTTACTTTGACATTAAGTTTCTTTGTCAGCTCACCGTTTCCAAGAATTTTAACGCCATCAGCATCTTGGAGATTGCACCGCTTGCAAGTAAGCTTTCTGCTGTAACTTCTGCACCATCTTCAAAACGGTTCAGTACGTCAACGTTGATTGCAATAATCTCTTTTGTATTTCTGTTTTTGAATCCTCTCTTAGGCAGACGTCTGTATAAAGGCATCTGACCACCTTCAAATCCCGGTTTCTTGTGACCGGAACGAGCTAACTGTCCTTTGTGTCCTTTACCGGCTGTTTTACCGTTTCCAGAACCATGTCCACGGCCTCTTCTGAAGTTATCGCTGTGCTTAGAACCTTCTGCTGGTCTTAAGTTTGATAATTCCATGTTGGCACCTCCTTATTATTATTTCAAATCTATAAGTTCAGATTGTATTGTGTCTGAATATGTTTCTGTATGCTCCTGCCATTCTCTGCGAATAACAGGTTCATATCAGATCCATATCAGAATTCTCTCTGGTTAAATCGCAATTAAGCTTCTTCAACCTTTACCAGGTGCTGTACCTGCTGAATCATTCCTCTTGTTGCTGCGTTATCCGGCATTTCAACTGTTTTGTGCATTTTTGTAAGACCCATAGCTGCAACAGTTTTTTTGTGTTTCGGAACTGCACCAATAGGAGATTTTACTAATGTAACTTTTAATGTGTTTGCCATTTTTGTATTTCCTCCTTAAGCCAGAATCTCATCAACAGATTTTCCGCGAAGTCTAGCAACTTCTTCCGGAGTTTTTAACTGTCTTAAGCCTTCGATTGTTGCAAGAACAACGTTCTGTTTGTTTCTGGATCCCATACATTTTGTACGGATGTTTTTGATACCAGCTAACTCGATTACCGCACGGGCAGGACCGCCGGCGATAACTCCAGTACCTTCCGGAGCTCTCTTCAGAAGCATTTCAGCGCTTCCGTATTTTCCAACGAAGTCATGTGTAATAGAGTTGTTTTCGTCTCTTGCTACTGTTACTAATTTCTTAATAGCATCCTCTTTTCCTTTGCGGATCGCTTCAGGAATTTCGGCTGCTTTACCTAAACCTGCACCAACGTGTCCGTTGCCGTCACCTACAACAACTAAAGCTGTGAAACGGAAGTTACGACCACCTTTAACAACCTTGGTAACACGCTTGATTGATACTACTTTATCTTCTAATTCTAACTGACTAGCATCAATAAGATTACGTTTCATGTGTTTCGCTCCTCCTTATTAGAATTTCAGCCCAGCTTCTCTTGCTGCGTCTGCCAGTGCTTTAACTTTACCGTGGTAGATATAGCCTCCTCTGTCGAAAACAACGCTTTCGATGCCAGCTTCAACAGCTTTCTTACCAATAACGGTTCCTAAATGTGCAGCTGCTGCTACATCATCAGTGTTCTCTAACTCAGCTCTTACTTCTTTCTGAAGAGTAGAAGCAGATACTAAAGTTTTTCCTACAGTGTCATCAATGATCTGAGCATAAATATGCTTGTTGGAACGAAATACTGCTAAACGTGGTGTTGTTGCAGTTCCGTTTAAATGATGACGTAATCTTCTATGCTTATTCTCACGAATTTTCGCTCTAGATGCCTTATTTACCATTTTCTCACCCTCCTGAATTATTTCTTACCAGTCTTACCAACTTTACGTCTGATAACTTCATCAACATACTTAATACCTTTACCTTTGTATGGCTCAGGTCTTCTCTTGTCTCTGATCTCAGCTGCAAACTGGCCGACTTTTTCTTTGCTGATACCGGATACGATAATCTTGTTACCATCTACTTTGGTTTCGATTCCGTCTGGATCTTCCATTTCTACCGGATGAGAATATCCAAGGCTAAGTGTGAGCTTTTTGCCCTGTTTTGCTGCTTTATAACCTACACCGTTAACTTCAAGCTCTTTTGTATAGCCTTCGCTTACACCAACAACCATGTTGTGGATCAAGCTTCTTGTTAAACCGTGAAGAGATTTCATTTTCTTTAAGTCGTTTGGTCTGGATACTACTACATGACCATCTTCGACTTTGATTTCCATTTCTGTAGGAAGTGCTCTTTCGAGAGTTCCTTTTGGTCCTTTTACAGTTACTACGTTGCCTTCAGCGACAGTTACTTCTACGCCTGCAGGAATAGCAACCGGAAGTCTACCAATTCGTGACATATGTTTGTCCTCCTTACTTAGATTATCGGAGAGGATATTTCATCCTCTCTGTTTTCAGTTTGTTCTCTATAAAAAATCTTGGTTCAAATTACCAAACGAATGCTAATACTTCGCCGCCAACCTGAAGTTTACGAGCTTCTTTATCAGTAATAACACCTTTGTTTGTAGAAAGAATTGCGATTCCAAGTCCACCAAGAACTTTTGGAAGCTGATCCTTACCTGCGTAGATACGAAGACCAGGTTTGGAAATTCTCTTTAAACCAGTGATGATTTTTTCGTTTTTGTCTTCACCGTATTTCAGTGTGATATGAAGAGTTTTAACAACTCCGTCTTCAACTAAATCATATTTTGCAATATATCCTTCATCAACAAGGATGTTAGCAATTGCAGTTTTCATTTTGGATGCCGGAACATCTACTGTGTCATGTTTTGCAGTGTTTGCGTTACGGATTCTTGTAAGCATATCTGCGATTGGATCGCTCATTGTCATGTTAGTTTCCTCCTGTTATTCAGACTTTACATGTGCATATATATTAATTGTTTACATTGTTACCTGTTTTATCATAAATCTCGTTTGGACATATGATCGGACTGATAAATCAGCCGATCGTTTATTTTATTTAAATCCGGTTCCTACCAGGAAGCCTTCTTAACACCCGGGATCTGTCCCTTGTAAGCTAATTCACGGAAGCAGATTCTGCAGATTCCGTACTTTCTTAAAACAGAATGTGGACGTCCACAAATATTGCAACGTGTATATTCTCTTGTGGAGAATTTCTGTTTACGCTGCTGTTTGATTTTCATTGCTGTTTTAGCCATGAATCGTTCCTCCTATTATTTTGCAAACGGCATATTGAATAATGTCAGTAATTCACGAGCTTCTTCATCAGTCTTAGCTGTAGTAACGAAGATGATGTCCATACCTCTTACTTTGTCAACTTTGTCATATTCAACTTCCGGGAAGATCAGCTGCTCTTTGATACCCAGAGCGTAGTTTCCACGACCATCGAATGCGTTCGGGTTAACACCACGGAAGTCACGTACACGAGGAAGTGCAAGGTTGATCAGACGATCAGCGAACTCGTACATTTTTTCTCCTCTTAATGTAACTTTACAACCGATCGGCATACCCTCTCTGATTTTAAAGTTAGCGACAGATTTTTTAGCTTTAGTAGCGATTGCTTTCTGTCCTGTGATAAGTTCCATATCTGCGATTGCAGCATCAAGAAGCTTAGCGTTTTCTTTGGCTTCACCAACACCCATATTGATTACGATCTTGTCGAGTTTTGGCACTTCCATAACATTTTTGTATCCAAATTTTTTGGTCATGGCATCCATGATCTCATTTTTGTACATTTCTTTTAATCTACTCACTTGTCATGCCTCCTCTCTTAATTAATCGATAACCTTACCGGTCTTTTTAGCAACGCGGACTTTTTTGTCGCCGTCCATCTGGAATCCTACTCTTGTAGCCTGTCCATCAACAACCAGCATAACGTTGGAGATGTGCAGTGGAGCTTCTTTTGTAATGATTCCGCCCTGCTGATTTGCAGCAGATGGTTTGCTGTGTTTTGTAACTTTGTTGATATTCTCAACAACAACGGTATTGTCTTTTGCGTTAACTGCAAGGACTTTACCCTCTTTGCCATTATCTTTACCAGCGATAACTTTTACAGTATCACCTTTTTTAATTTTCATAGCTGACATTAGGCACCCTCCTATAATACTTCCGGAGCTAAGGAAACGATCTTCATGAATTTCTTTTCACGAAGTTCTCTGGCAACTGGTCCAAAGATACGTGTTCCTCTCGGAGTTAAGTCGTCTTTAATGATTACGGCAGCATTTTCATCGAAACGGATGTAAGATCCGTCTTTACGACGAGCGCCTTTTTTAGTTCTAACTACAACAGCTTTTACAACGTCACCTTTTTTAACAACGCCGCCTGGTGTTGCATCTTTAACAGTAGCAACGATTGTATCGCCAATGCTTGCATATCTTCTTGTAGAGCCGCCCATAACACGAATACAAAGGATTTCTTTTGCACCAGTGTTGTCGGCAACTTTCAGTCTAGTTTCCTGCTGGATCATACTGGTTTCCTCCTTATTTAACTTTCTCTACGATTTCAACCAGTCTCCATCTTTTATCCTTGGATAACGGTCTGGTTTCCATAACTTTTACGGTATCACCGATATTGCACTCATTGTTCTCGTCATGAGCTTTTAATTTATATGTTCTCTTCACGATCTTTTTGTAAAGAGGATGTTTTACATGGTCTTCAATAGCAACTACAATGGTCTTGTCCATCTTATTGCTGACAACCTTACCCACGCGGGTTTTTCTCAGATTTCTTTCCACGATAGTTTCCTCCTATTATTTGGAAGCGTTAGCCTGCTCAGTAATTACTGTCTGGATTCTTGCAATGTTCTTGCGAACCTCTTTAATGCGGCTTGTATTCTCTAATTGATTAGTTGCATTCTGAAATCTCAGATTGAAAAGTTCTTTTTTAGCAGCTACTAATTCTTCATTTAATTCTGCAGCTGATTTTGCCTTTAAATCTTCCACGAATTTATTAATTTTCACTGTTATCACCGCCTTCTAAGTCTGCACGAGAAACGATTTTACATTTACATGGTAACTTGTGCATCGCAAGACGTAATGCTTCACGAGCGATTTCCTCGGAAACGCCTGCGATTTCGAACATTACACGTCCTGGCTTAACAACTGCTACCCAGTATTCGAGAGCACCTTTTCCGGAACCCATTCGTGTTTCTGCTGGTTTCGCTGTTACTGGTTTATCTGGGAAAATCTTAATCCAAACCTGACCACCACGTTTGATATAACGAGTCATAGCAACACGGGCTGCTTCGATCTGGTTGGAACGGATCCAACACGGTTCGGTTGCAACAAGTCCGAATTCACCATAATTGATCTTATTACCTCTAAGGGCTTTTCCTCTCATGGAGCCACGGAATTGTTTACGACGTTTTACTCTTTTTGGCATTAACATTATTTATCGCTCCCTTCCTTAGTTCCTTTTGTCGGAAGAATCTCACCATTGTAGATCCATGCCTTAACACCAACTTTACCGTATGTGGTGTCTGCTTCCGCAAAGCCATAATCGATATCTGCACGAAGTGTCTGAAGCGGGATTGTTCCCTCGCTGTAGAACTCTGTACGAGCCATATCAGCTCCGCCGAGACGTCCGGATACGGAAGTCTTGATTCCCTTAGCGCCAGCCTTCATTGTTCTCTGCATTGTGGACTTCATAGCACGTCTGAAAGAAATACGGTTCTCAAGCTGAAGAGCAATGTTCTCAGCAACCAGCTGTGCATCCTTGTCCGGTCTCTTAACTTCTTTGATGTCAACGATAAGCTTCTTGTCTGTGTATTTCTGAAGCTCAGCTTTAACTTTCTCAATCTCTGCGCCGCCCTTACCGATTACGATACCAGGTTTTGCTGTGTAGATGATGATCTTAACTCTGTCAGATGCTCTCTCGATCTCGATCTTGGAAACACCTGCGCTGTATAATTTCTTTTTAAGGAATGTTCTGATGTTGTAGTCTTCTACCAGGTAGTCAGCAAACTTGTCTTCTGCATACCATCTGGAATCCCAATCCTTGATAACTCCGACTCTAAGGCCATGCGGATTAACTTCTGTCCCATGCTTTTCCTCCTTACCTTTCATCAAGCACAACTGTGATATGGCTAGTTCTCTTCTCGATTCTGTAAGCTCTACCTGTGCTCTCGGCTGAATTCTCTTCATTGTAGGTCCCTTATCTGCATAGCATGCTGCAACATAAAGGTTGTCTGCATTCATTCCGTTGTTGTTCTCAGCGTTTGCTACTGCTGACTCAAGCAGTTTTTTGATCACGCTGGAAGCGTATCTCGGATTGTATGTCAGGATACCAAGTGCTGTCTGTACATCTTTGCCACGGATCGCATCTAATACGTAGCAGGCTTTCTGAACAGAAATTCTTGCATAAGATAACTTTGCAGACGGCCTTGTCTCTCTATTATTCTCATTTCTGGCTCTCTTTATCTGGCTTCTATGTCCTTTTGCCATCTTAAAGTGCCTCCTTTCTTAAATTCGATATCTAAGTTATCTGCCAGCTGTCTTAAATTGACAGCGGGCAGTTATAAATCTGATGACTAGCGTACTCCGGACTTCTTCTCGTCTTTTCCGTGTCCTCTGTAAGTTCTTGTTGCAACGAACTCACCAAGTTTGTGTCCTACCATATCCTCTGTGATATATACCGGCACATGTTTTCTTCCGTCATGAACAGCGATTGTGTGTCCTACGAAAGACGGGAAGATTGTGGAACGGCGAGACCAAGTTTTGATTACGGATTTATCATTTGCAGCATTAAGAGCGTCTACTTTTTTAAGTAAGCTCTGGTCTGCAAAAGGTCCTTTTTTCAGTGAACGAGACATGCTTTCTCCTCCTTATTATTTCGATAATGCTTTTCCATCGCGTCTTCTTACGATGTACTTGTTGGACTGTTTGTTTTTCTTTCTGGTCTTCAGGCCGAGAGCAGGTTTGCCCCACGGTGTACAAGGACCTGGGCGTCCGATACCGGTCTTACCTTCACCACCACCATGTGGATGGTCATTCGGGTTCATTACGGAACCACGAACTGTAGGTCTGATACCCATGTTACGTTTACGTCCGGCTTTACCGATGTTAATAAGGTTGTGATCTCCGTTTCCGATTACACCAACAGTTGCGCGGCATACGATCGGAACCATTCTCATCTCACCGGAAGGAAGACGAAGTGTTGCGTACTTTTCTTCTTTAGCCATGAGCTGTGCGCCGTTTCCTGCAGAACGAACCATCTGTCCGCCTTTTCCAGGATGAAGCTCAATGTTGTGAACCATAGTACCAACCGGGATAAGTTCCAGTGGGAGGCAGTTTCCAACACGAACCTCAGCTTCCGGACCATTGTAAACCTTCTGGCCTACTTTAAGTCCCTCTGGAGCGAGGATGTAGCTTTCTCGCCATCTGCGTAGCAGATCAGAGCGATGTTAGCTGTTCTGTTCGGATCGTACTCGATAGAAAGAACGGTTGCAGGAATGTTATCCTTGTTGCGCTTGAAATCAATGATTCTATTATTTTCTTCTTGAACCGCCGCATGATGTCTTACGGTAATCTTACCCTGATTATTGCGGCCGGAGTTCTTCTTTAAAGATACTGTCAGGGACTTCTCTGGAGCATTCTTTGTGATCTCAGTGAAATCCAGACCCGTCATATTTCTTCTGGACGGTGTATATGGGGTATACTTTTTGATTCCCATGATTGTTCTCCTTTACAGCATTTATTGTCACGCTTTTGTGCGTATATTCCTTGTGGGAATTACAGACCTGCAAATACCTCAATCTCCTTGCTGTTCTCAGTCAAGGTTACGATTGCCTTCTTTGTCTTTACGGTCTTTCCTTCTGTTCTTCCTCTTCTCTTGGTCTTTCCGTCATTGTTCATTGTGTTAACGGTCTTAACCTCGGTTCCAGGGAACATCTTCTCTACAGCTTCCTTGATCATTGCCTTGTTAGCTTCCGTATGAACCAGGAAGGTGTACTTCTTGTCAGCCATGATGTCCATGCTCTTTTCTGTAACAACCGGCTTTAAAATAACGTCATAATATCTAATATCAGCCATTACGCATAGACCTCCTCAATCTTCTCTACTGCTGCCTTAGTAGCAACAACAGTGCTGTACTTTAAAATATCGTATACGTTGATCATGCCTGCATTTGCAGTCTTTACAGATGCTACATTGCTTGCGGACTTGATTACGTTCTGATCGTCCTCAGCCAGAACAACTAAAGCCTTAGAAACCTTAAGGTTGTTCATAACTCTACGAACTTCTTTGTCTTAATCTCATTCAGATGCCAGCTCATCAACAACGATGAACTTGTTCTCCTGTACTCTGCTGGTCAGAGCAGACTTCAGAGCAGCTCTCTTCTCTTTCTTGTTCAGCTTAATGGTGTAATCTCTCGGTACTGGAGCGAATACAACACCACCGCCTGTCCACTGCGGAGCTCTTGTTGAACCCTGTCTTGCGTGACCGGTTCCCTTCTGCTTCCATGGTTTTCTTCCGCCTCCGGATACCTCAGAACGTGTCTTAGCTTTCTGAGTTCCCTGACGCTCTGCTGCCAGATGTGCGGTAACAACCATCTTTACCAGATGCTCATTGACTTCTACGCCAAAGATTGCATCATTAAGATCCATCTTACCGACCTCGGCACCCTGCATATTATAAACAGCTACTGTAGCCATTAGTGTGGTCCTCCTTCCAACTTCTGTAAAAGCAATCAAGCCTTTACTGAATACTTCAATGTTACTAAAGACTTCTTCGGTCCAGGTACTGCACCCTTAACCAGAATCAGGTTCTGCTCAGCATCAACTCTTACGATCTCAAGGTTCTGGATTGTTACCTGTACATGTCCCATATGACCTGGCATGTGCTTACCCTTGAATACGCGTCCTGGTGTTGTTGCAGGGCCGTTGGAACCAGCATGACGATGGTACTTAGAACCATGAGCCATAGGTCCTCTGGACTGTCCGTGTCTCTTAATAGCGCCCTGGAAGCCCTTACCTTTGGAGATTGCAGTAGCATCAACCTTCTCGCCTGCTGCGAAAACGTCTGCCTTAATCTCATCCTTAACTGAGTAATTCTCAGCATCATCAAGTCTGAACTCTCTTACGAATCTCTTGTAAGAAACGCCAGCCTTGTCAAAATGTCCCTTAACCGGCTTGTTAACCAGCTTCTCGCGCTTGTCAACGAAACCTACCTGAACTGCGCTGTAACCGTCGTTTGCTACGGTCTTAACCTGTGTTACTACACATGGTCCAGCCTGCAGTACGGTAACCGGAACCAGTGTGCCCTTTTCGTCGAAGATCTGTGTCATTCCGACCTTTGTTGCTAAAATAGCCTTCTTCATCCTATTACCTCCTGTGAATCTACAGCGGATTGGGATTTTCCCAATCATCCTAGAACCGTGGACATAAGTGGAACAATTGCTTGTTGCTTCTATATCAACGTAATTCCGGACATACTTGTTTAAAATTACTTGTTTTCATCTTAATATCAATATATACACCAGCTGGCATCTCCAGACGGGACAGTAAATCTACTGTCTTCTGAGATGGCTGAATGATATCGATGAGTCTCTTGTGAGTTCTCTGCTCGAACTGCTCTCTGGAGTCCTTGTACTTGTGTACCGCTCTCAGAATTGTAACAACCTCTTTCTTAGTCGGCATCGGAACTGGTCCGCTTACCTTAGTAGCCTGTTTTCTTAACAGTATCAACGATCTTTGCAGCGGACTGATCTACCAGCTGATGATCGTACGCCTTCAGAGTGATTCTCATTACTTGACTTGCCATAAAAAAAAAGTCGCCTCCTTTTCGCACTTTTTAAATAAGTACGACAAGTGGTGACTGTACACTACCCCGTGCGTTTCCTAATCTCCGCACAGTCCGTTTCTACCTCAATGTTTGTAGATGTTTCATTGTATACAGTGACTTGTCGCCAGTTTCTTGACTTGACATTCGCTCCACGGAAAACCTGCCTATCGGCAGCAACCTCGCGCTTCTTTGCTATCATGTCACAGCAAGGTATACTATACACTATATCAAAACAAAATGCAAGCACTTTTTTCAAATTTTTTAAAGTTTTTTTGACCCGGAAGTTTTGCGAAGGGTGGTTCGACGATTGGCAACACTCTATTGACAGGATGCCTGTTCTTTCTTATACTTATATATGTTATTTAGAATTACTGGTACCAACGAATTGCTCCGTTGCAATGCAACTCTCGCAATTCTAAAAACATTCGGTATCGTATATATATAAGAAAGGTTGGATATTATTATGTGGCTGGCTGATAACTGGAAGGACTACGAAGTCCTTGATACCTCTAACGGAGAGAAACTTGAGCGCTGGGGAAATTATCTTCTGGTACGTCCGGACCTCAGGTTGTATGGAACACACCTCACACCAATCCGGGTTGGAAGAAAAAGAACGGACATTATCATAGAAGCAGCAAGGGAGGCGGTGAATGGGAGTTTTTCTCTCTGCCGCAGCAGTGGAGCATTCATTATGGAAAGCTTACCTTCCAGTTAAAGCCATTCTCTTTTAAGCACACAGGCTTATTCCCTGAGCAGGCTGCAAACTGGGATTGGTTTTCTAACCTGATTCAAAATGCAAACCGTCCTATTAAAGTACTTAATTTATTTGCCTACACCGGCGGTGCAACACTTGCTGCAGCAGCTGCTGGCGCTTCTGTTACTCATGTAGATGCTTCAAAGGGCATGGTTGCCTGGGCAAAAGAAAATGCAGCATCTAGTGGACTGTCTGATGCACCGATTCGCTGGATTGTTGATGATTGTCAGAAATTTGTTGAACGAGAAATCCGACGCGGCAATCACTATGATGCAATCATCATGATCCGCCATCTTATGGACGCGGACCTAAGGGTGAAATCTGGAAAATTGAGGATGCTATTCATCCACTCGTATCACTGTGTTCACAGCTACTTTCTGACAAACCGCTATTTTTCCTTATTAACAGCTATACAACCGGTTTTGCTGCTTCTGTCTTAACATATCTTCTTGGGCTTGAGGTTGTAAGCAATTTGGCGGTCACGTTGTTTCTGATGAAATTGGTCTTCCTGTAACACAGTCTGGTCTTGTTCTTCCATGCGGTTCATCTGGTCGCTGGACAAGTATTTAATTATCAGACATAAAAACTGGTCTCCCGTGGGAGACCAGTTTTTTTTGTCTACTTATAAATTATTGTGGTACGCTCTGGAACAATGTCTGTCCCTCACCAAGTGGAAGATATCCAGCGTTTCCTGATGCATCCTCTACGTAAAGATAAAATGCACCTGGTTCATTTGCCGCCTGGATCAGCTTTCTTGGGAATACCTGTGTTCCCGTGCCAAGTGTTGCCGCTGGCGCAGCATCTGCTGCTGCCGAACTTAACAAATTCGTATCTGCTGCCAAAATATAATTAAACTGTTCCTGTGATGTTAGATCAACAAGCTCATATTCGTAGTTTCCAGTTGTCTCACTTAATGCATCCTCTGTAATCACACCATCCTTTAATTCATATGGAATCTTGCAGACATAACGGCCAAGACTGTCAATAGAAATTGGGCTTGTCACTGCTAACGTAAATCCACCATTTTCATCAAATGTTCCATTTGCGGAAGAAGGTGTAAGTACATGGGACGTATTATACAGGCGCGCTGCATTTCCATATCCGTTAAGCACGGTAAATGTTCCATCCTGCATAAGCGGTGTAGAAAGATCGGTTCCGCTTAATACGCGGAAACTGGTAACAGAGTTGTCTGCACCTGTTCCAACAACTACAATATTAAGCTGATTATCGGATGTATTTAAATCACATACCTCTACCTTATATGTTGCACTGATTCCTGTACCAACTGTATAATCGGTACCATTCACATTGACGATAAGGCTGGTTGTACTTCCATCCTCTGCTACCTCAGTACGATATTTGAAGAAGTCTGCTGCACCATCTCCATTAAGATCTGCCGTATAATTAGTTCCTTCTGCTGAAAGTGTAACTGCTGTTCCATCTGCAAATGAAATCTCTGTAGCTGGATCAGCCGGCTCTGTCTCTACCTGCGGAACTTCCTGCGGCTGAATCTGATTTAATCCTGTATAAGAAGATTTTACCACACCATTATGAACATTAAGTGCACCATCTTCAAACTGCATTCCATCCTGAGTCCATGACACATTGATGTAACTTGGT
>ENA-OQIR01000135-OQIR01000135.1-human-gut-metagenome-genome-assembly--contig:-NODE-135-length-33250-cov-2.744649_pt1 | contig 33250 bp, 40 predicted proteins | sample MGYA00242580_ERZ504745 | MGnify/ENA primary metagenome ERZ504745 (study PRJEB26092, sample SAMD00036214) | human gut metagenome | host: Homo sapiens | study: EMG produced TPA metagenomics assembly of...
GAGCAAGGCATCATCGACTGCGTGCGCATCGTGCGTATGCCCTACCACCTGTCCGCCGTGACCCAGGCCGCCGCGCTCGCGGCGTTCGAACACACCGACGAGCAGCTGAGCCGCGTCGAGCACCTGCGCGAGATCCGCGAATCCACCGCCGAATGGCTGTCACGTCAGACCTACAAGGGCGAGCCGCTCGAAGTGGCCGAGTCCGGTTCGAACTTCCTGCTGTTCGGTGGGCATTTCGACGACCGCGAGGCCATCTTCGACGAGCTGCTCAGGCGCGGCGTGCTTATCCGCGTGGTCGGCCCGGACGGCTGGCTGCGCATGTGCATGGGCACCGACAAGGAGATGGAACAATTCCGTAACGCGCTGACCGAAGCATTGCGTATTGTAGAAAGCAGATAACAACTCCCGAAACGCCGGCGGCGCGCGCGACCATCAACGTCATGACCCGTCGTCGGCGACCGCGACCGGCACACTGGCCGGCAGGCAAACCGGGACTTATCGGGACATATCAGGATCAAGGACCAAGGAGCACATCATGGCGCGTACCGCGCACATCGTCCGCGAGACCAGCGAATCGCACATCGAACTCAGCCTGAACCTTGACGGCACCGGCAAGACCGACATCGACACCTCCGTGCCGTTCTACAACCATATGATGAACGCGCTCGGCAAGCATTCGCTCATCGACCTGACGATTCATGCGCACGGCGACACCGACATCGACGTGCACCACACCGTCGAGGATACGGCCATCGTGTTCGGCGAGGCGTTGAAGCAGGCGCTCGGCGACAAGCGAGGCATCCGCCGCTTCGCCGACGCCCACCGTGCCGCTCGACGAGGCGCTCGCCCAAGGCCGTCGTCGACATTTCAGGCCGTCCGTACTGCGTGTGCTCCGGCGAACCCGACGGCTTCGAATACTGCATGATCGGCGGCCACTTCACGGGCTCCCTGGTACGCCACGTCATGGAATCCATCGCCTTCCACGCCGGCATCTGTCTGCACATGCAGGTGCTCGCCGGCCGCGACCCGCACCACATCGCTGAAGCCGAATTCAAGGCGCTGGCCCGTGCGCTGCGCTTCGCCGTGGAAATCGACCGCGTGTAGACGGCGTGCCCAGCACCAAGGGAGCCCTGTGATGACCGACGACAAGTTCGATCCGGACGAATCGCACTTCTCCGACGAGGAGCTTGAGGCTGCGCTCGCCGGATTCGAGAAAGAATTCGCGGACGATTCGGTATCCGGCGATGCCAGTGATACCAGTGATGCCGATAAAACAGCGGACGCTGCTTCAGCGAAGTCCGATTCCGACGCGAATGATGATACGGCTGATAAGGCTTCCGCTGATTCCGGCCGGCCTATGACCGACGACGTCACCGGGTCCGTTGCGGATGCGGTGAACGAGGCCATGGCCGATGTGGTCGACCCCTCGCTCGGCTTCGACAACGAACTCGCTGGACTGTTGGGTAACAAGGCGAAGGTGGCGCTGATCGTTACCGTCTTGCCTCCGCCGAACTGTTGGCCGCGTTCTGCCAGCTGTCGGACATCTCCGCCGCATGCATCGGTGCCAATCAGGGGGCCGTCGCGGTGCTGAAGAATCTGGACGGCGACGGCCCGGAAGCCGCAGCCAAGGACCTGACCACCGTGGTATCCGGCATGGCCGTGATTCTTGCAGTCAACCGTGCCGACAAGCTCGAAGTGGCCATGTACGTGCAGGGAGAGGCCGGCCAGAGTTTCGCGCCGCCCGTGCTGTTCACCTCCACGCCGCGCTTCGTCGAGGACCTGATGCTCGGCATCGTAACCCTGAATCAACTCAAGACCCAAGGGTTCGAAGTGGTGGATTCCGCTGGACTCGACCATGATCAGGCGATGCAGATTCTCGCCAACCACACTAGGCGCGGACGTGGCGGGCGCGGCTCCCGCATCGAATAGACGCCAACCAAACCAGTAGGGGATAGGAGAGCAGATGACCACAGCGGTTGTTTTCGATTACGGTTTCGGCAATGTACGTTCCATGGTGCGTGCGCTCGCCAATCTTGGCGTCGACACCACCCTCACCTCCGACTACCGGCAGTCGTTGGAGGCCGACGGCCTAGTCGTGCCGGGCGTGGGTGCGTTCGCCGCATGTATGGAAGGACTGAAGAAGGTCGACGGCGACCGTGTGATCTATGATCGCATCCGCGCTGGCCGCCCGGTGCTCGGCGTGTGCGTGGGCGAGCAGATCATGTTCGAACACGGTCTGGAGCACGGTGCCCATGCCGCAGGCATCGGACTGATCGGCGGTTCGGTGAACCTGCTGGACGCGACGTGGTGCCTCACATGGATGGGACACGATCGAGGCGCCCCCGATTCGGTGCTGCTCAACGGCGTGGAGAACGAACGGTTCTACTTCGTGCACTCCTACGCCGCGATGGAAGTGAAGCCGGCGGATACGTCCCGCTTCGACATCGATCTGAGCGATTCGCCCGAACGCGTGAGCTGGTGCTCGTACGGCCGATCGCGCTTTGTGGCCGCCTACGAACACGGCCCGCTGTCCGCCACGCAATTCCACCCGGAAAAGTCCGGGGACGCTGCTCCCAGCTCCTCAAGAACTGGATCGCCACGCTGTAAAAAAGCATGAAGCTCCCTCTGACGAGGGAGCTCAAATTGTGTATAAGTAACTGAAGAAAGGCTCTTCTTATGTCGTTGACTCTGCTGCCCGCCGTCGATGTACGCGATGGCAAGGCCGTGCGCCTGCGCCAAGGCGAATCCGGTTCCGAAACCGATTACGGTTCGCCGTTCGAGGCCGCCCGTACTTGGGTTGAGGCCGGTGCCGAATGGATTCACCTGGTCGACCTTGATGCCGCTTTCGGTACGGGCAACAATCGCGATCAGCTGCGAGAAATCGTTCATGAGCTCGGCGACCGCGTGAACATCGAACTGTCCGGCGGCGTGCGCGATGACGCTTCGTTGGACGCGGCCCTTGAGGCCGGTGCCGCCCGAGTGAACATCGGCACCGCCGCTTTGGAGAATCCGGATTGGACCGCCTCGGTCATCAAGAAGTACGGCGACCGCGTGGCTGTTGGTCTGGATGTGCGCGGTCACACACTGGCGGCGCGCGGCTGGACGCGCGAAGGCGGCGACCTGTTTGAGACCATGAAGTTCCTTGACTCCGTGGGCTGCTCGCGTTACGTGGTAACCGACGTGGCTAAGGACGGCATGATGTCCGGCCCGAACATTCAATTGCTGAGTGAAGTCGCTGAACGCACCGACGCCAAGGTCACGGCTTCCGGTGGTATCTCCAAGCTGGACGATTTGCGCGCCATCAAGGAACTGGCTGAAATTGGTGTTGATTCTGCCATCCTCGGCAAGTCCCTCTATGCACGTGCGTTCACGCTCCAGGAAGCGCTTGAAGTAGCGAAGTAGGCAAAGGACTCGCCTTAGCGAGACTGTTAATCTACCTTCGCTCAGCTATCGCTTCACTCAGACCCCTCCTACGGACAGCCCATTGGGCTGTCCGCTTAACGCTCAGCAAGGGAGGTCGCCGGATTGAGGAGCTTTTTGAAGACGGCGTAGTCTTCATCATTCTGTTCGGCGTAGCTGACGGCGAATGAGGCGATGGCCTGATCGAATTCGTCGGTGCCACCCATGTAATTGGCGATCGCAATCGAATCGCCGGTGCGGGCGTGGGCGTGCGCCAACGACCATGCGCACATGCGTGACAGATCGCTCAATCCCGAAGCGTTGAGATTGTCGATATCAATCGACCCCTTGCCATTCCACAACTGGCGCACGTAATAGTCGCGCGGTCGGCCATCCTCGGCCATAAAGCTCGACCAACCCAACAGCACATCGGCCGTATTCTGAATCAGCTTCTGCCCCTGAACCACGCGCTCACCGTGCGTGGCGTACGGCGACGCGCCGCAGTAATGCTCGAGCACGGAATACGTGGCCTCCTTCATCTGAATCATCATCGGATCGTCGATATCACGCGCGATCCACACCGACGTCCACGCGCGCTGGCCCACCGAGCCCACGCCCACCACCTTGCGGGCCGCATCCTGATAGCGCAAATGATCGAACACCCAACGGCGATCGTCGTACAGGGAATGCCGGTAGCTCTCGAACAGCGTGTCTATACGTGCCTGCAACGCATCCAAGTCGGCGTAATCATCCAGCTGATTGATCGGCACCAGCTCGGCGGATTGGATTTGAACCTGAGCTTGCCGCTCTCATAACGGCACAGTTTGGCCGCCGCCGCGTCGTTATCCTTCAGCAGCGCCTTCATGGCCGCCTCACGCAGCACACGGCTGCGTTTGGAACCGGTGGTCTCGAAGCGGTCGAGCGTCTCCTCCACGTCCAGGTGCTCATACCACGCGTCAAGGTAATCCATTTCGGAGAACCACTTCATGCGTGTGCGGTACGTGTGTACGCACTGGACCACGGCGGCGCGACGGTCCTTCTCCTTGATTTTGTTGGCGCGTCCGCAGATCTCCACCGAGGCGGCGAGACGTTTCAGATCCCATTCCCACGGGCCGATAGCGGTTTCGTCGAAATCATTGATATCGAACACCAGACGGGCGGAAGGGGAGCGGAAAATGCCGAAATTGCCGATATGCGCGTCGCCCACGCACTGCACCGGAATGCCAGTGACTGGCGTGGAAGCCAGGTCATTGGTCATGATGAGCACGGTGCCCCGGTAGAAGGTGAAGGGGCTGGCGCTCATACGCTTGTAACGCAGCGGAATCAGATCCGGTACGCGAATCGCGGACTGCTCCTCCAAAAGGCTGATCGCCTCACGCCGGCCCTCCTTGACCTTCCAGATGGCATGTGCGTCCAGCGGCGCTTGGTACGAGTGGCGATGCCGGCGCGCGAACGGTCGCGCGGGTCGGTGGCCTGCGTCCAGCTGGTCACGTCGACGGGCGGATTGGCGGATGGGGTGAGATGATCTTCGCTCATAGTCACTACCATAGTGCCGTGCCGGCATGGGCCTGAACCATGCCTGACATGCGGACCGGGGCATGTTGATGAAATCTCGCGACTCGCAGGTGACGAACAGTGAGATGTTAACGCCCTTCGTAACACGGTTATGGAACGATAGGCGACTATGGATAAACAGCAGGAGTTTGCGCTGCGCACGGTCGAAGAACGCGACGTGCGCTTTATTCGTCTGTGGTTCACGGACGTGTTGGGAACACTGAAGTCCGTGGCGATTGCTCCGGCCGAACTGGAAGCCGCGTTTGAGGAGGGTCTCGGCTTCGACGGTTCCGCCATCGAGGGCATGACCCGCGTGTCCGAAGACGATATGATCGTTCAACCCGATCCCTCGACGTTCCAGATCCTGCGTGGCGCGGTGGCCCGCAAGGTACCGCCCGCATGTTCTGCGACATTCTGACCCCGGACGGCGAGCCTTCGCTCGGCGATCCACGTCACGTGTTGAAGCGCACGCTCGCCAAAGCCAAGGACAAGGGCTTCACGTTCTACGTGCATCCGGAAATCGAGTTCTACCTGTTCGAAAGCCAGGACGACTGGTCCAAGGCCCCGACCCCGATCGACGAGGGCGGCTACTTCGACCACGTGCCGCGCAGCCCAGGCATGGACTTCCGCCGCGCCACCGTGAACATGCTCGAGCAAATGGGCATCTCGGTGGAATACTCGCACCATGAGGCGGGGCCAGGCCAGAACGAGATCGATCTGCGATACGCGGACGCGCTCACCATGGCCGACAACATCATGACATTCCGTACGGTGGTCAAGGAGATTTCCTTGGAGCGTGGCATTCACGCCAGCTTCATGCCCAAGCCCCTGGCCGACGCGCCCGGTTCCGGCATGCACACGCACCTGAGCCTGTTCGAAGGCGATTCCAACGCCTTCTACGAGGCCGGTCAGGAGTTCAACATGTCCCTGACCGCCCGCCAGTTCGCCGCCGGCATCCTGTACCATGCGGCCGAAATCTGCGCGGTCACCGACCAGTACGTCAACTCGTACAAGCGCCTGTGGGGCGGTAACGAGGCACCAAGCTACATCTGCTGGGGCCACAACAACCGTTCCGCGCTGCTGCGTATCCCGCAGTACAAGCCGGGCAAGGGCAACTCCGCGCGCATGGAGTTCCGTGCGCTCGACCCGGTGGCCAACCCATACCTTGCCTACTCGGTGCTGCTGGCCGCCGGTCTCGACGGTATCGATAAGCAGATGCAGTTGGGCGAGCCTACCAGTGATGACGTGTGGGAGCTCACCGACGGCGAACGTCAGGCTATGGGCATTCAGCCGCTGCCGCGCTCGCTGGACGAGGCGCTGAAGATCATGGAGAAATCCGATTTCGTGGCCGACGTGCTCGGCGAACACGCCTTCGGCTACTTCCTGGACAACAAGCACCAGGAATGGGAGGAGTACAACCAGCAGGTCACGCCTTACGAGCTGAAGAAGTATCTGCCGAAGCTGTAATCGCAAGCGTTGCACATGTGCCGAACCCCGTCGATGATTGGTCATCGGCGGGGTTTTCTATGGCGTGTCGTTGTGGTGGGTAGCGGGCAGAGGCGGGAAAAGTGTTATCGCTGAGTTGATACGAAAAAACGATTGACATAACCGACGAATCAGCTTGTAGTACGAGCGAGAGCACTCAAGAGAGTACTCAAGAGAGCACCCATGACGAACGCACCTGCGAACACCGCGCGCACCGGCCGGCACTTGGGTGCCGATACCTTTGGTTGGCGTGTCACCTTTGCCTTGGTCTCGGTGCTCACCGCCGTGCTGATGGCATCGATGGCAGTGTCTCTGCCACGCAACTCGCATCCGGCGAAGATCGGTTTCCTGAGGCAATTCCGCCTGTTCTTCGACCGCCGCATCCAGCTCGGCGTGGCGGATGTGGTCTTCGGCGCAGCCGCCTCCTATGTCTTCTACACGTATCTTTCGCCGATCATGCGCGACGAAATCGGCGTGCCCGAACGCTATATCAGCATCGGCTTGGTGATTTACGCTGCGCCTGCCTGTGGAGCAACCTGTACGGCGGCAAGCTGGCCGACAAAGGTCATGGCGTGGAACCATTGACCCACATTCGACCGATCTACTGCGTGCAGGCCGTCTGCCTGTGTCTGCTGGCTTTCGCCTCGCTGCTGGCGGTTGGCGCCACGACCTGCTGCTCCATACGTCGAACGCTGACAGTGTTGGCCGAGTCCAATCGGACAAGACCGGTCAGCTGCCGTTATCAGCTTCGCGGCGAACCGAACCAGCTGGTGTAGATAAGCGCGAAGTTGCGGTTGCCATAACTGGAGCAGGAATCGCCGGTACCGTTGCCAGCGGCCAGTGCGGCGATGTTCGGCTGGTAGGGCGTATAGATGTAGAGCAGGGCGGTCGCCTTGTTCTCGATATACACTTGTGCGCCGCCGCATGCCGCGTTCGGATGATATTGGATGTAGTTGAGATTGTGCGCCGTATACCCGTACTGTTCCTCGTGCTCGAGATAGTAACGGTACCGCTTGGCCGCGCCATACACCTGCCGAAAGAATCCGGCATAGGCGGGATCGCAGTCGGCGGTATCCGGACAGTTCAACCCCATCGCCGCCATAAGCTGATAGTCGCTGGGATCGACGGCAGTGACCAGATGCTGCTCCTTCTGCATCACGGTGAGCAGCACTTTCTGGCTCACCTTGCAGGCGCGGGCCGACTGGTCGATGATTGTCGCCGCCGACTCGCCTTTGGTGCCTGTATAGTCCGCGCACAGGCCTTCGCCTGACTCGTTCGATGTGTCGAAGGTCATCGCGGCCAGCGAGCCACCTTGTGTGTCCAAAAACGATTGGACTTCGGCCTGACTCATCGCCGAACCGTTGAAGAACTGACCATCCGAAATAATATTGCCCGGATTGAAATCGTATGTTCGCGTCAGTTCCAGCTGTGCCGCCTCGGCTGCGCGAACCTGTGCCCGCCAGTTTGTGAAACGAACCAGCCCGGCCACCAGCGCTACGACAACCGACCACCGCCACCGTGGAATCAGCACCATCTTGATACGGGTCGGCCAGTTCGCCTTACGCAGGAACGCTTCAGAGCATTGATCGGACCGTGCCTACGATTGCGTTTCCTGTTCCGATTGCCGAGGCGTCCGCGCACTTGCCCACGCTGTGATGACGGCTTGCGCGTGCGCTGGCGCGTGGCCTGGCGACTTGTTTGCCGTCCGGTCACGCCAGCGCTTTCTTGATACGGTTGAGCGAAGCCGGCCCCTTGGTGCCAAGCTCCTGCGCCCATAGGGACACGTAGAACTCTTCAAGCATCCAACGGGCCTGTTCGGCCTGCTTCATCAATGCCTCATGCTTCGGGCCGGCCGGCTCCGCCTTGGCACGGGCCAACGCCTTATCAACCACCTGACGGGCCTCGTCGGCCTGCCAAGCCCACTTGACATCACGGTTCTTATCGGTTTTCGCCTTATTGAGTTCGGCTCAGATCGGCTCTCAAATATCGGCTCAACGACTTCAGCGCATCCGGGGGAGTGCGCCCGATGAATCCGGGGTAGACGAGCGTGGCGATATGGTCGCGAATCGACTGCAACACCGAAAGCATCGGCAGATCAGCTTGCCGCCAGTGGCCTTGTCGACCTCGGCATAAGCCTTGAGCACGGCGATCACGTCATGCGCCACCTGATAGACGGTGTCCTCGTACACTTCGCGCACATCGAGCACCGCATTGGCTAACGCCTCATCGTCCGAGAGCCTGTCGACATTCGGCATCAGCCGTTTGACCGTGGCCAGCTGCAGGTCTTCGACCAGATCCTTGGTGGACTTGTACGGAGCAGAAGCCAGCATCAACGCCTCGGTACCCAGCCAGCGCGACGAAATGCGTTCGGCCGGCAATCGCAACGCATCCAATGCGCCACGCCAGAGCATCGTGGCCCGGGACTCGGTGGTGGCACCCGCCTTATGCAACAGGTTCGCCTGACTGACCAGCTTGCCCTGTTCTCCAGCCTGATCGGCCTGCTTCTTGACCATTTGACGGGCCGACGCCTCCGCCTGCGCGGCGAACTTGCGTTGCAGCGCCTTCAGATCCTTGGACACACCCAGCACCTTGATGGGGCCGCGCGCATGCCGGCGTCCACGAGGGTGCTTGCCGGCCGGCAGTTGCTGCTCCACCGAGAACGTGACCTGAGATACGGGGAAAGACGCTCGACCAGTTCCGGCCCCAACACTTCGGGATGAATCTGCGCACCTTGGTGGCGATGGCCGCCTTGGTGAACACATGTGCCAGATCGGGCCAGCCAACGGTCGTGCCATCTCATCCACCGGCGGCAGATTCGGCTTCTGCTGCGAGCCCGAGCCGGCAGATCCGGGTAATGCTCGTCGATCCAGTCACGAATCGCACGCGCGGCATCCGGGGCCGGCACGAACTGGACGCGCAGCTGCTTGGGCAGCGCCTTGATCATCGACAGGATCAGCTCATCCAACAGACCCGGCACATTCCATGTGAACTGGTCGGGCGTGATACGCGAGAGCGCCTTCAACGGCACATGCACGGTGACGCCGTCGGCCGGGTCGGCCGGATCGTACACGTAGCTCAGACGCAGGTCGATGGGTTGGCCGTCCGATCCGGTCGTATGCCAATGGTCGGGGTAATCGTCCAGACTCACCGAATCGCTGGATGCCAGACGCTCCACCTTGGCCGGGTCGAAATCAAGCAGATTCGGCTGACGGTCATGCTCGGACTTCCACCATTTCGCCAGATCGGCCACGCTGGTCACATCGTTGGGAATGACCGCGTTGTAGAAGTCGAACAGATCCTCGTCGGACACGGTATCCGCCAGCTGGCGGGTGCGGCTCGCATCATCGGCGGCATCCTCGAGAATGTCGCGGTTTTTGCCCACGAAGTCGTCGTAACTGAAACGCTGCTGAATATCGCCCTCGACCAGACCCTGGCGAATCAGGAAGTCGCGCGCCTCAAGTGGATTGATGCGTCCCCACTGCACGGCACGGTCCTGTACGATCGGCAGACCATACAGCAGCACGCGCGCGGTGGCCACAGCCGAGCCACGCGAACCCGACCAGTGCGGCTCCGCATACGTGGTGCGGGTCAATTGGCCGGCCAACGGTTCGGCCCACGCGGGGTCGATGGCCGCCGAATAGCGGGCCCACAGGCGAGAGGTTTCCACTAGTTCGGTGCTCATCACCCATGACGGGGTCTTCTTGGCCACGGCGGAAGCGGGGAACAGGGCGAAACGGGTGCCGCGTGCGCCCTGATAATCGTTCTTCGACTGCTTCTGGGCGCGTTTCATCGCACGGGCGCGCGCCGAACCGGTCAGCCCCGCGAAATCGGAGGCCTTGGGCTCGCGCACCACCTGCATGCCCATCATCGACAGCAATCCGGCGAGCATCGACTTGTGGATGCCGTCCGCATCCCACGCGCAGCACAGCGAATGCGCGGCCTGCTGATTCAACGGCAGCTGGCGGATCTCCAAGCCTGGGCGGGAGGTGGGCAGCGGGTCGCCGACCTTGAACTTCAGCTCCTTGCACATCTGGCGTAGCTGGGAGACGAGATCTTTCCACTGGCGCATCCTCAGCCAGCTGAAATACTCGGTTTTGCAGATACGGCGCAGCGCGTTGTTGCTCGGGTCGCCGTCTGCTTGGAACACGCGGTCCCAGATATTCAGGGCCGTCAGGAAGTCGGAGGTCTCATCCGCATACCGGTTGTGGATGCGGTCGGCATCCTCACGCTTGTCGTCCGGGCGTTCACGTGGGTCCTGCAAGCTCAGGAACGCCACGACCACGAGCATCTGGGCCAGAAGATTCGGCGAACCGGTTTTCGCGGCCTCGATAACCATACGTCCCAGACGCACGTCGATGGGGATGCGCGCCAGCTGACGGCCGGTATGGGTGAGCGTCACCTCGCCGCGCTTGCGGCCGATGGCCTTGAGCTCGGTGAGCTCATTGAAACCGTCCGACACGGCCTTCATATCCGGCGGATCGATGAACCCGAAGTTCGTGACGTCCTCGGCCGTGCGGGCCACGCCCACCGACAGCATGTGGAGTACCACGGCACCCAGCGAGGTACGCAGGATTTCCGGCTCGGTGAAGCGCGGACGGGTCTCGTAATCCTCACGCGAATACAGGCGGATCGCGATGCCGTCGGCCACACGGCCGCATCGGCCGGACCTCTGGTCGGCACTGGCCTGGCTGATCGGCTCGATCGGCAGACGCTGAACCTTTGCGGTCTTCGAATACCGGGAGATACGGGCGGAACCGGGGTCCACCACATACCGGATACCGGGCACGGTCAGCGAGGTCTCAGCCACATTGGTGGCAATGACGATGCGCTGGTGAAGGTGCGATTCAAACACCTTATGCTGGTCGGCGGCGGACAGTCGCGCGAACAGCGGCATGATCTCGATGGCATCCGGCCGGCGCATGTCGTCGGCGCGCGGGCCGTAATGATGCCGCAGTGCGGCCTCGAACTCGTGGATGTCGCGCTCGCCGGAGGCGAAGACCAGAATATCGCGGGGACCGCGCTCGTGGGAGGAGTGAATCACCAGCTCGGCGCAGGCTCGAGCCACGGCGGTAGGCATATCGGTGATGCCGTCATCGGCATAGGAGGCACCGGACCGGCCGCGGGGCCGGTCGGAATCGGATTCCGCGATGGCGCTGGCCAGCTCGTCGTAATCGGCGTCGCCGGGGCGGGCGCCCACCGCGAATCCCGGCACTTCGCGCATCAACGCGGGCGCGGTGCCAAGCGGCTCGTAGACCACCTGCACGGGGAAGGTGCGGCCGGAAACCTCGATTACCGGCACCTTCTCATGCAAGGCGTGCTCGAAATGCTCCTGGAACTTGACCGAATCGATGGTCGCGGAGGTAATGATGAGCTTCAGATCGCGGCGCTGAGGCAGCAGTGCCGTCAGATAGCCGAGCAGAAAGTCGATGTTAAGACTGCGCTCATGCGCCTCGTCGATGATGATCGTATCGTATCGGGTGAGTTTCGGATCGCGCTGGATCTGGGCGAGCAGAATACCGTCGGTCACGACCCTCAATCGTGTGCTGGGCGAGCTTTCGTCGGTGAAACGCACCTGATAGCCGACCTCGTCACCGAGCTTCACGCCCATCTCCGAGGCGATACGTTCGGCCACCGTGCGTGCGGCGATACGGCGAGGCTGGGTGTGCACGATCTGCTTGCCGTGCGTGCCACGGCCAAGCTCAAGCAGGATTTTCGGCAGCTGTGTGGTTTTGCCCGAACCGGTCTGGCCGGACACAATAACGACTTGGGAACGTTTGACCGCGCTGGCTATCTCATCACGCGCGGCAGATACGGGAAGTTCTGCGGGATACTCATATTTCATGACGAACTTCAATGATACGGAAGCCCTTGGAGCTCGCGTATTTGCTCGCAGTGAACCCCTCGCCGAGCGCATCGTCCAGCCAGGGGATCAGCGAATCGGAACCGAGATTCTTCTGCACTACGAGATAGGCGGCACCGCCCACCTTGAGCTTCGGCAGCCAAGCCATAAGCAATGTATGCAGCGCTTCCTTGCCGACTCGGATCGGTGGGTTCGACCAAATCACATCAAACGTGAGGTCGCTCGGCACCGTCTCGCAGAACGCCGGCTGGTTCTCGGCAGGCAGGGGAGTGCTGGACTCGTCCACCTGAGCCGTATGAATGTTCGTGTGGCCGTTCGCCTGTGCGTTGGCATGGGTCAGGTCCAGCGCGCGCTCGTTGACATCCACCGCCCACACGTTCGCTTCGGGCGACTCAAACGCCAATGTCAGGGCGATAGGGCCCCAGCCGCAGCCCAAATCCAGAAAATCGCCGGTAAGCGGCGGCTCGGGCGCATGCTTCAGCAATACCGACGTACCGAGGTCCACGCGCGAGCCGGAGAACACGCCGTTCGACACCTGAGCGGTCGCCTCATGGCCGCGCAACGTTACGTTCAATGTGCGGCGCACATCCTTCGATGCGGGTTCCGCAGAGAAATACTGTTCTGCCATGGTCGCTCCATTTCTGCGGGATTCGCCGCTCTCGTATGCCGACCTGTATCAGCCGGCCTATGCCGGTACGTGCCGATCTATGCCAGCATGTCACCTCATGTGATGATAATAAAGGACCATAGAAGAATCGTGAACCATTCCAACCAAACGAGGCGCACTTGACCGACAACACCCAGTACACCGACATCAACCGCGGCAACAACGACGTTACCCCTGAAGGTGTGCTGGCCGAGCAGTCCGAAGTGCTGCTCGACGACAGCCAGCGCGCGACCGGCTGGCATGAGGACGCCAACCAGGAATGGGAGGAGCGCGAGGCCCGCAACGAGCTCAAGCATGTCGCCGGTCTCGGCGAGCTGCAGGACGTCACCGAAGTCGAATACCGCAAGGTGCGTCTGGAACGTGTGGTGCTCGTCGGCGTCTGGTCGTCCGCCGTCACCACGCAAGCCAAGGCCGAGGAATCATTGAGAGAGTTGGCGGCGCTCGCCGAAACCGCCGGTGCGGTGGTATGCGATGGTTTGCTGCAGCATCGCTCCAAGCCGGATGCAGCCACGTACGTTGGTTCCGGCAAAGCAAGGAGATTGCCGACATCGTGGCGCGTGAGGAAGCCGATACGATTATCGTGGACGACGACCTGCCGCCGTCACAGCGCCGTGCATTGGAGGACGCCGCCAAAGTCAAGGTGGTGGATCGCACCGCGGTGATTCTGGACATCTTCGCCCAGCACGCCACCTCGCGTGAAGGTAAGGCGCAGGTGGAGTTGGCGCAGCTCGAATACATGCTGCCCCGACTGCGTGGTTGGGGTGGTTCGCTGTCCCGTCAGGCCGGCGGTCGCGCGGCCGGCGCGGATGCGGGCATCGGATCGCGAGGCCCGGGCGAGACCAAAATCGAAATGGACCGTCGTGTAATTCGCACGCGTATCGCCAGACTGCGCCGTCAGATTCGTGAGATGCTCCGGCACGTGAGGTCAAGCGCGGTTCACGCCGTCGCTTCGGCCTGCCCACAGTGGCCGTGGTCGCTACACGAACGCCGGCAAATCCTCGTTGACCAACCGTCTGACCGGTCGGCCGAACTGGTGGAAAACGCGCTGTTCGCCACATTGGACACGGCCGTGCGCCGCGCCAAAACCCGCGACGGACGCGCTTACGCTTACGTGGACACGGTCGGCTTCGTGCGCCGCCTGCCCACCCAGCTGGTCGAGGCGTTCAAATCCACCCTGGAAGAGGTGGCCGAGGCCGACGTGATCCTGCATGTGGTCGATGGCTCCCACCCTGACCCGTTCTCTCAGGTCGACGCGGTCAATGACGTGTTGGCGGACATCGAAGGCACGGCCTCGATTCCGCGTATTCTCGTATTCAACAAGGCCGATCAGGCGGACGAGGCGACTCGTGAACGACTCGCCGCGCTGCAGCCAGATGCGTTCATCGTCTCCGCCTATACCGGTGAGGGATTGGACGAGCTGCGTACCGCGGTCGAAAGTCTGCTGCCGGTCCCGCATGTGCATGTCAACGCTCTGCTGCCGTATACCGCTGGCTCCCTGATCTCTCGTGTACGCGAATACGGCAAGGTAGACAAGGTGGAGTACCGCGATGATGGCATACAGCTTGAAGCGGACGTTGACGCCCATCTTGCCGCTCAGGTGGTCGAACAGTCCATTGACTAACGTGATAAACATCACAGTATATTCGTGAGCGCTAACAACCGTTGAAAACATTACCATACGGTTATCAAACAGGGTGGTGTGCTGGTAGCAAAACGTCTTAGCGGGTTTATAGAGTGAAGACGTTAGTTACAAGGCCTGCCATTCATCAGCAGACCGCCTTTGAAGAGAGGTTCATCCATCATGGCGGAAACTACCGTTAAGCCACGAAGCTTGCTGTTATTGGTGCCGGTGCCGTTGGCTCCACCCTCGCCTTCGCCGCTGCCCAGCGTGGCATCGCTCGCGAGATCGTGCTTGAAGACATCGCCAAGGAGCGCGTGGAAGCCGAAGTGCTCGACATGCAGCATGGCTCCAGCTTCTACCGACCGTGTCCATCGACGGTTCCGACGATCCTGAGATCTGCCGCGACGCCGACATGGTCGTCATCACCGCTGGTCCGCGTCAGAAGCCGGGTCAGTCTCGTCTTGAGCTCGTTGGCGCTACCGTCAACATCCTCAAGGCCATCATGCCGAACCTGGTCAAGGTGGCTCCGAACGCCATCTACATGCTCATCACCAACCCGGTCGACATCGCTACCCACGTGGCTCAGAAGCTCACCGGTCTGCCCGAGAACCAGATCTTCGGTTCCGGCACCAACCTGGACTCCGCTCGCCTGCGCTTCCTGATTGCCCAGCAGACCGGCGTCAACGTCAAGAACGTGCACGCTACATCGCCGGCGAGCACGGCGACTCCGAAGTCCCGCTGTGGGAGTCCGCCACCATCGGTGGCGTCCCCATGTGCGACTGGACCCCGCTGCCCGGCCACGATCCGCTCGACGCCGACAAGCGCGAGGAGATCCACCAGGAAGTCAAGAACGCCGCTTACAAGATCATCAACGGTAAGGGTGCCACCAACTACGCCATCGGCATGTCCGGCGTCGACATCATCGAAGCGTCCTGCACGACACCAACCGCATCCTGCCCGTGAGCTCCATGCTCCACGACTTCCACGGCATCTCCGACATCTGCATGTCCGTGCCGACCCTCCTCAACCGTCAGGGCGTCAACAACACCATCAACACCCCGGTCTCCGACAAGGAGCTCGCCGCTCTGAAGCGCTCTGCCGAGACGCTGAAGGAAACCGCCGCCCAGTTCGGCTTCTGATAAAAAATCGCTGTACGGAGCGCCTTTCGCACCGCACAAGACTCGACCTACCTTTGTAGGCCTTCACCTTGTGCGGCACGAAAATCGCACACGTACAGCGATTTTTTTATACCCTGCTGAATGCTCCGTTGGGAGCATTTTTTATTCGTGGAGTTCGTTGGAGGAGGGGGAGCTATAGCCTCGGGCTCGAGCTGGAAGGTGGTGTGGGGGACCGAGACCGGGAAGTGCTCGCGCAGGCAATCCTGCAGTTGGGTGAGGATTGTGGCGGCATCTTCCATGGTGAGGTCTTTGTCGACTACCACGTGGGCCATCAGAATCGGCATGCCGGTGGACACCGTGCTGGCGTGGAGGTCATGCACGGCAAGCACATGCGGCACGTCTTCCAGATGTTCGCGTACCTTATCGAGGTCAAGTCCATCCGGTGTTTCCTCCAGCAGCACCTTGACCGCGTTGTGCAGCAACTTGATGGCGCGCGGAATCATCATCAGTGCGATGACGGCACCGGCCACGGCGTCGAAGCCATTCCATCCGGTGGGGATCATTACCAGGGCAGAGGCCACCACGGCCACCGAGCCAAGTGCGTCATTCATCACCTCGAGGAACGCGGCCTTCATATTCATGTTGTCTTCGCGCTGCGAGGCAAGGATGAAAATCGAGATGATATTTGCGGCAAGACCAGAATGCCCGCGAACAGCAGCAAGCCGATATCGTCGATTTCCGCTTTGGAACTGCCGAACAGACGCATGCCGGCCTCCACCAACGCATAGATGCCAACGATGAGCAGCACCACGGCACCTGCGGCAGCGGTGAGCACCTCAAGCCTGGCCCAGCCCAAGTACGAGTGTTGTTGGGCTTGCGGCGCATCAGTATGGCGGTGATTGTGGATGCCGCCAGCACGGACATGTCGGTGAGCATATGACCGGCATCCACCAGCAGGGCCAATGAGCCGGTTAAGACAGCCGACACCACTTCGATGAGGAAGACCGAACCGGTTACGGTCAACGTGGCAATCAGCCTACGCTGGTGCGCGGCAGGGTTTACGGATGTGGATGATGCGGGTGCATGGGTATGAGCCATATGTACTCCTTCGCTCTATCGAGTTGAAACCGCTTCTCAATACCATTTGCGATATGGTCTGAATACGACGAAACCCCGGCGCGAGGCCGGGGTTTCGTAAGCTGTGCGTGACTATAGCACGACCAGCGCGATTCGGTGCACGCTGATCAGCTGGTGGCGAACAGGCTACAATTTGCGCAGCACGGTGACCACCTTGCCCATAATCGTGGCATGTGTGCCGTCGATGGGCGAGTATGCGGGGTTGTGCGGCATCAGCCAGACATGGCCGTTTTCCTTGCGGAAGGTCTTCACCGTGGCCTCGTCGTCCAGCAGAGCGGCGACGATATCTCCGTTGACGGCGGAATTCTGTTCGCGCACCACCACATAGTCGCCATCGCAGATAGCGGCATCCACCATGGAATCGCCGTGGACTTCCAGCATGAACAGGGTGCCGGAGCCGGTCAGCCGTTCCGGCAGACGCATGACGTCGTCCACATGCTGTTCGGCGGTAATTGGCACGCCGGCGGCAATACGGCCAACGAGCGGCACATCGTGTGATTCGGCAATGGCTTCGGCGGGGAATTGGTATATCTCCGCCACATTACTGGTGCTGGTTGCCTCTTCGCTGGCTTGGGAGGGCTTTTCGGCATTCGGGGCGGATCCTGCCACCACCTCGATGGCGCGACCCTTGTTCGCGTTCATGCGGATGAAGCCCTTGTCTTCCAAAACTTGTAGCTGATGCTTGACCGAAGACGGACTTTTGAGCCCGGCGGCATTTCCGATTTCCCGGAAAGAGGGAGCGAAGCCTTGTTCGTCGATATGCGTGCGAATGGCGTCCAACACTTTGCGCTGGCGGTCGGTCAGGGTGGACTCGTCCGGCTTCTGCTTGGGGGAGAAGGGAATGGTGCTCACGTCAGGGCTCCTTTCGTTATGTCACCAGCATAACGTGTTGTTCGTGTGAAATCAAACATCTGTTCGAGTTTTGACTTGACCGTGTCGAACGTTTGTGCCATTATAAGAACAGTTGTTCGATAGAACATCTGTTCGAGAGAGGTGGTCGTGATGACTGGTTCAATGGTGATGGCCCCGGCCCGTAGCGCACGTGTAGCTATGCAGCATGCTGGAACGTCCCGCCGGAATGTGCGTGGGAAGATTATCGCAGTGATGGTCGCCTTGGCGCTGGCCTGGTGTGGTTTCGGCGCGCTTACCGTTCAGCGGGCCCAATCGGATACGGGGGCACGCAGGTGACCAGTTATATCGTGCGGCCGGGGGATACGCTCTGGTCATATGCTTCGGCTATCACGCCTGCTGGTCATGATGTATCGGAAACGGTGGATGAGCTGATTGCGTTGAACAATCTTGAGTCCGGATCATTGCAGGCCGGGCAGCGCATTATTGTTCCGGTTGAGTAAATGAAACCCGAGCGGCATGGTTTTTCCGCCCGTACACGTTATTCTGGGGAGCATGCATTGTCCTTTTTGCCAGAACCCCGACACCAAAGTCATTGATACGCGCATTAGCGATGACGGTCATTCCATCCGTCGGCGTCGCGTATGCCCGAAATGCAGCAAGCGTTTTACCACGGTGGAAACCAGTATGCTGCTGGTCACTAAACGTTCGGGTGGCGTGGAGCCATTCAGTAGAGACAAAGTGATTTCCGGCGTACGCAAAGCTTGTCAGGGGCGGCCGGTCAGAGAAGAGGATCTGAAGCTGCTGGGACAGAAAGTCGAAGAGGATCTTCGCTCCCGAGGCCTTGCCGAAGTCACCTCAGATGAAGTGGGCAAAGCATCCTGAAACCGTTGCGTGACTTGGATGTGGTGGCGTACCTTCGATTCGCGAGTGTGTACCAGAACTTTGCAGGTCTGGAGGATTTCCAAAGCGCCATTGATGGTTTGCGTGAATAATATGCGAATGCCATGCACCGTGATATGCGAGTGATTCGCAAACCATGGTGCGAGCCAATCATGAAGCCCAGCACTTATGAAAGAGACCCGTCATGATGACGGGTCTCTTTCATATCAATCGAGGATGAGCTGCGTCAGCTGATGACACGCATGCGAATGGTGCCTTCGATGTTGCGCAGTGCTTCAAGCGTGGCGGCGCTGGGCGTCTGAGCCACGTCGGTGACCACATAGCCAAGTTCGCCTTCGGTTGCCAGCGACTGGAAGGAAACGTTGATGTTCTCCTCGCCGAGCACATGATTGACATGAGCCAGCACACCAGGAAGATTGTCGTGCAGATGGGCGATACGGCACACACCCTTGCACTCACCGAGGTTGATCTGCGGTAGGTTCACGGACAAGGAGGTAGAACCCTTGAACCAGTAATCCTCAAGACGCTGAGAGACGAAATGGCCGATGGATTCCTGAGCTTCCAAGGTGGAGCCGCCAATATGAGGAGTCAGAATCATATTGTCTTCATTGGCCAGTGAGGTCTCGAACGGATCTCCGCTCTTCTTCGGTTCAACGGGGAACACGTCGACCGCCGCGCAGACAGATGGCCGGAATCGAGGTGCTGCTTCAGAGCTCCCAGATCGGCGACGAAACCGCGCGAAAGGTTAATGAAAATCGCGTCCTGCTTCATGTGGGCGAATTGGTCTTCGCCGAAGAATCCGGTGTTCGACTTGCGGCCATCCACGTGCAGGGTCACGGCATCGGACTGTTCCAGCAGTTCGTTGAGGGTGTCGCAACGGTGGGCATTGCCCAGTGCCAGTTTCTCCTCAATGTCGTAGAACACCACGCGCATGCCGAGGGCCTCGGCCAGTACCGACAGCTGGGAGCCGATGTTGCCGTAGCCGATGATGCCGAGGGTCTTGCCTCGCACTTCATGCGAGCCGGAAGCGGACTTGTCCCACAGGCCATGCTTGATGTGATGCGTGTGTGCGGGAATGCGGCGCATCAAGCAGATGATGTCGCAGATCACCAATTCCACCACGGAACGGGTGTTGGAGTAGGGAGCGTTGAACACGGCGATGCCACGCTTGCCGGCATGTGCCAGATCGACCTGATTGGTGCCGATGCAGAAGCAGCCGATGGCGCTTAGCGTAGGACGCGCATCCAGCACGCGGGCTGTGACGTTGGTCTTGGAGCGTACGCCCACCAAGTCCACGCCATCCAGCGCATCGATGAGTTCGTCCTCGCTCAGGGCTCCCTTCATGGTCTCGACTTCGAAACCGTGATCACGCAGCGATTTGGCCGCATCGGGGTGAATGTTTTCCAATAACAGTGCTTTGGGCATGCTTCATACCTTAGATGTTCAGGGACTTTTCGTCCGCTTTTGTCCGAACTATAACCAGTTTCTGGGTCGGCCTGGTCATTGCCACGTACAGGTCCGAGGCGGCGACCAGGCGGCTCGGCGCGTCATCCTCGATGAGACCGGGCTCGACCACCACGACGGCATCGAACTCCAGACCCTTGACCGTTTCAGTGCCGCAGACGCTGATTTGCTCATCCCATTCGGGCTGCTCGATGAGCCTTGCGTATTCGGCCGGGTCAAGAATGACAGCCAGTTTGCGGCGCACGGCATCGCGCACCGGGGCGATGAGATTATCCGGACAGATGACGGCGATGCGGCCGGTGCCGTCTGCCGAAACGAATTGTTCGGCAAGCTGCGCCGCCTGCTCGGCCGTCGTTTCCAGCAAGGACGACATGTCGGGCACCACATTGCGGGACACCGAATCGGGGATGGTGCGCACCGCATTGACCGTGGAGATGTAGAGGCCTTCCTCCTCGGCAAATCGTGAGGCAAGTTCGGAAACTTCCTGCGGATTACGGTAGTTGATGGTCAACTCGTTCAAATCCCAGTGGCTTTCGCCGAACAGGCGGTTCATCGATTTGCTCCAGCGTCGGGTGCCACCCAGCGCCGAAGTCTGCGCCACATCGCCCACGATGGTGAACGAGCGGGAGGGGCAACGGCGGATCAACATACGCCAGTCCATGGCGGTCAATTCCTGCGCTTCATCGACCACGATGTGCCCGTAGGTCCATTCACGGTCGGCCGCGGCCCGCTGCGCGGTCAGCTCAGCGTCGTCCCCGTTCATCTGGTCGAGCAGCATCTGACTGGAGACGATGCCTCCACCCAGACCGGTCGCGGCCAGAGTGTCTTTGGCATACTGCTCTTCGGCGGCACGACGTGCGTCGGCGGCGGACTGGCGGGCCACCGCCTTGGGATCGGGGCCCAGCATATCCATTGCTTCGTCGAGCAGCGGAATATCGGAGCGGGTCAACGGGGAGCCTTTGGGGCGGGCAAGTGCCGCGATGTCGTTGTCGGTCAGCCAACCAGCCAGAGACTTCAGACGTTCGGGATGGGCGAACAGCTGATCGATGAGCCATGGGGCGGTCATCGGCAGCCAGCACAGGTTCAGGGTCTTGCGAACCTGCTCGTTCATACGTAGCAGCGACATCGCGCGGTTCAGCTCCGCCTGATCCGGCGTGTAATCAAGCTGTTCGGCATAACGGTTCTGCATGCTGGTCAGCATCGAACGGATAAAGGTCTCGCGGGCCTTGTTATGAGGTTGTCGGGTGCGCTTCGCGTCCGCCTGCGCCTGCTCGATATCAGTGGCCAGCATTGGTACCTGAATGCCGCTAATGGTTACTGTCGGCAGAGCAGCGGGAACACGCACGCGTGCGGCGATGGCATTGGCCACTACGGAGGTCATGCGTCGATCGCCCTTGAGCTTGGCTGCATAAGGGGAGTCGACCGCCGTGGCGGTGATGCCGGGAATCAGATCGCTGATGGTGCGTGAGACCACGCCGGTCTCGCCCAAGGAGGGTAGCACCTGATCGATGTAGTGCAGGAACGCCGAGCTGGGGCCAACAACCAGCACGCCGGAACGTTCCAGCGTGCGCCGGTGCGTGTACAGCAGGTAGGCGGCGCGATGGAGCGCCACGGCCGTCTTGCCGGTGCCGGGGCCGCCCTGCACCACCACGGCGCGATTCATGTCGGAGCGGATGATGCGGTCCTGCTCGGCCTGAATGGTGGCCACGATATCGGTCATCTTGCCGGTGCGGCGTGAGCTCAACGAAGCCAGCAGCGCACCCTCGCCGGTCAATGTGCCGGCGGAAGACGCCTGGCCGACCTGGTCTGAATGCACGTCGAGCACCTCATCCTCAACGCCCACGACTTCGCGGAAACTCAAGGTGATATGCCTGCGCATCACGATGTCGCCGTGATTGGAAGGGGTCGCCTCATAGAAAGGACGTGCGGCTTCGGCACGCCAGTCGGTCAGAATCGGCTCATGGTCCGGGCTCGACAGGCCGATGCGGCCGATGTAATGACGGTCGCCGTTCTTGGCATCGAGACGGCCAAACACCAGCCGATCCTCAACGCTGCGCAATTGCGTGAGGCGGTTTTCGTACATTGTGGCAAAGGAGTCTCGTTCGCTGCGTTGCGTGGGGGATCCGTGGGAGCCGGCGGCGCGTACGGTGTCCAGGCGTTGCCACATTTCGGCTCGCAGATCATCCAATCGTCCATAGGCGCGATCGACGGCCTGCTGCTCTTCATGCAGCTGGGAGGCGTAACTCGACATGCTGTTCTCTTCGTTCCATTTCCGTGGGGCAGAAAAACTTAAGGCATTCAAATTTACCGCACACCCCCTACGTCAGTGATGCGGACAACTCGGAATAGGTGAATTCAGCGTGAATTCACCATGCTGCTCGGTCGGTGGGGTGCGCGACGTGGATTGATGTGCGGAGCGTCCATTCGTGCGACAGTCGTGGCCGACACGCGCAATCCATCGGTAATTGCCCTAAAAGGGTGAGCAAATCGTGCATGAGTGGGGAGAAATGGGGAATCGTGGGGTAGAGTGGTGAGCCAGTTGGCCGAAGTGTATCCCACGTAACGATGAAGGAGGTGGAGCCATGGTTGCCGATCAGACGATTCGCGACGCTGATGCCAACGCACAAGGCTCCACCACTATGGCCGATCTCATGGCTGGTCTGCCGCCATTGCTTCTCGGCACATATACGCCGAAGATCGATGCCAAGGGCCGTATAGCGCTTCCGGCCAAATTCCGCTCCCAGCTGGGGCAGGGCCTGGTCATGGCCCGAGGCCAGGAACGGTGCGTGTACCTGCTGCCGTTCGACGAATTTCGACGTATCGCCTCGCAGATTCAGCGTGTGTCGGTGGGAAACAAAGCCGCCCGCGAATACCTGCGTGTGTTCCTTTCCGGTGCCGTCGACCAGCAGCCGGACAAGCAGGGCCGCGTGCTGGTGCCGCAGATGCTGCGCGATTACGCCAATCTGGGTTCCGACGTCGTGGTGATCGGCGTTGCACCCGTGCCGAACTGTGGAATAAGGACACGTGGGAGTCCTACCTCGCCGAGAAGGAAGAGGGATATTCCGATATTGCTGACGATGTGTTGCCGGAGGTGGAATTCTGATGGTTGATGTGGCGAATATTCATCTGCCGGTATTGCTTGACGATTGCGTGAACCTGATGGCACCTGCCCTGGAACATGAGAACGCCATCGCAGTGGATTGCACCCTGGGCCTTGCCGGCCATTCCATCGCCTTCCTCAAGGCCGCGCCTCAGGCTCGGCTCATCGGCATTGACCGTGACAGTGAAGCGCTGGGGCTGGCCACCGAACGTATGGAACGGGAGGGGCTCGCCGATCGATTCATTCCGGTGCATGCCGCCTTCGATCAGCTCGATCAGGTGTTGGCGGACCAAGACATCGAACGCGTGGACGCCGTATTCATGGATCTGGGATTATCCAGCCTGCAGATCGACGAAACCGATCGTGGCTTCTCCTATTCGCATGATGCGCCGCTGGATATGCGCATGGACGTCAGCCAGCCGTTGACGGCCGAACGGATTCTTGCCACCTATGATGCGGCGGAACTGGTCCGCATATTCAAGGAATACGGTGAAGAGCGTTTCTCGCGTCAGATCGCCCGCGCCATCGTGGCGCGTCGAGACAAGGAGCCGTTTACCACCACCGCACAGCTCAACCGTCTGGTCGATGAAGTGGTGCCGCAAGCCCACCGCCCGGCGGGCAATCCCGCCAAACGCGTCTTCCAGGCGTTGCGCATTGAAGTCAACGGCGAATTGGACAAGCTCGCCTCCACATTGCCGCAGGCGCGAACCGACTGCATGTCGGGGGACGACTGGTGGTGGAGTCCTATCATTCGCTCGAAGACAAAACCGTCAAATCGTTCATGGCACAAGGGCTGCGAGTGGATGTTCCGGCTGGCCTGCCTGTCATACCGCCGGATGCCCAACCGTTTTTCACGGATCTCACGCGAGGTGCCATCAAGGCCGACGAACATGAAATCGCAGCCAACCCGAGATCGGCTTCGGTGCGGTTGCGGGCGGTGGAAGTCAGCCGTGAGATTCCGTCACGATGGAGGAAACGCTTTACGCAAACCGCGCAGGGCCTGAATGACGTCAAGATACAAGGCTCCGCGTCTCCGGGCAGAGCCAAAAACACGGCACGAATTCGTACAAGGAGGGGATAACAGCATATGGCAACTGCACGTAGCATTCGATCGAACGCGGCTCCAGCCTCGAACCGACCGCACACCAAGCATCAGCCTCCTCCCGACCTGAGCTGCGGGTGGTCTCCAACCCGCGTGGAAACGAGCAGGGCAATGTCGTCGGACGGGTCATCGAATGGACCAGAACAAGAAGCGCACCGCTGGTGCACGTGGCCATTGCAGTGATCTTCCTCGTCGGCACCTTGTTCGGCGCGCTGATGCTGCGTACCCAGATGGTGCAGAACTCGTTTGAGGCGGCACAGATCGAAACCAACATCAACAGACTTACCCAAGATATCGAAGACGATCAGGCCAAACTCGATCAATTGGTCGCGAACCTGCCCGACAAGGCCAGCGACATGGGCATGGTCCCGCAGCAGGATCAGTGTCCATCGACTTAAGCGGATACCAGTCCAACAAAGGCGGAACCCAGTGAACACCATTCGTCGCATCGTAGAGTTCGCCAAGGTCAAGACCTTCGCGTTCAAATGCATCGCCATCGGCGCCGCATTGGCGTTGGTGGCGTCGGCATGCGTGATTCAGCTGGCCTCCACCCAGCTCATCGGCGGCCGTCAAACCGCACAAGCGGCCACGGCTAACCGCACCCTGACCGTGACGTTGAGCGCCAAACGTGGGCGTATCCTCGACGCCAACGGCTCCGTGCTCGCTCAAAGCGTGGAGCGTTATACTATCGTCGCCAATCCGGAGGCTGCACAGGAGTTCGAGCCGATTACTTGCAATGACAACACCCGTGATTACTGCCACGAAATTGACGGCAAACCCGTGGGCGCTACCGGAGCGGCGGCCGTGGGCCGACTGCTGGCCAAAGTCCTGGATATGAACGCCATGGAACTGGGCGCTGATCTGTCCGGTACCGGGCAGTATGTGATTCTGAAGAAAGATGTGACTCCGCAGGTCAAGCGCAGCATCGAGTCGTTGCACCTGGGCGGTATTGTCTGGGGTGAGCTGAGCAGTGAACGACTGTATGCGGATGGCGATCTCATGGGCGCGCTGCTTGGCGGCGTGAACGACAACGGCGATGGCGTCGCCGGCATCGAGCAGGTCGAGAACAAGACGCTTACCGGAACCGATGGCCATGAAACCTACCAGCGTGGTAATGGCGGCGAAGAGATTCCCGGCACCATGACCGAATCGGTGGCGGCCAAAAATGGCGACGATGTCACCCTGACCATTGACCGTGATGTGCAATGGTATGTCAAAAAGGTCTTGAAGGAGGCCGAATCCAAGTATGGTGCAGCGTGGGCGATCGCCGTGGTGCAGGATGTCCAGAGCGGGGAGATTCTCGCACTGGCCGATAGCGATGAAGTACAGGCTGGTACCGATGCGGCGAAGATGAGCCGTCTCGGGCCGTGTCCGAAACCTTCGAGCTGGTTCGGTGGGCAAGGTCATCTCCATGTCCGGCTATCTGCAGATGGGACTGCATAAGATGAGCGATCAATTGTCGGTCCCGGACCACATCACACAGGAGGGCCAGACCTACAAGGACTCATTCGACCATGGCACTGAGCGCTGGACGCTCGCCGGCATTCTGCAGAACTCATCGAACGTCGGCATGATTATGGCCGGGGAGAACTATCCGGATGAGCAACGCTACGAGTACCTGACCAAATTCGGCATCGGACAACCGACCGGACTGAACCTGCCCGGTGAATCGAGCGGTCTGCTCACCAACCCTTCGGCGTGGGATCTGCGTACGCGCAACACCATCCTGTTTGGTCAGGGCTACACCGTCAACGCCCTGCAGCTCAACAACGTGGTGGCCACCATCGCGAACAAGGGTGTCAAGCAGCAGCAGTCGATCATCAAATCAACACCGATGCCAATGGCAAGACCACTGAGACCAAGAAGGGCGAAGCCACCCGCGTGGTGGATGAAAAGGTCGCATCGGACATGATGAATGCGATGGAATCAGTGGCGGAAGGCTACAACAAGTTCGTCAAGGTCGATGGTTACCGCATGGCCGCCAAGTCCGGTACCGCAGAGGTGCAGGGCTCGGATGGCACGCTCTCGTCCATTATCTCCGATTATTCCGTGGTGATTCCCGCGGACAACCCGCGCTATGCGGTCACCGTGGTGATGAAGGATCCGAATGGTGTGTTCGGCGGTCTGACGGCCGGCCCTGTTTCCGCACAGATTTGTGAGTTCCTTATGCAGAAATACGAGGTGCCTGTCTCCAGTCCACGCAAAAATGCTATTCCAGTCACGTGGTAAGGATCAGGGGAGAAAGGCGATAGCCCATGAGTGCAGTGAGCGAATCCATCGCCCAGCGGGTGACCCTGGGAATGCTGGTCGAACGGTACGGTTTTGAAGTCGATCCACCCTTCGCCACCAATGTCACCATTACCTCACTCAGCGATGCCGTGGACACCGTGATTCCCGGCTCGCTGTTCATCTGCACGCATGAGCAGGAACCCGATGTACTGCATGCCGCACAGGCCGGTGCCTATGCGGCGTTGCTGCCACGCGCGTCCAAGGCAGATCGCCAATGCCGATATACCGTTGCTCTACGGCGATTTCGACGATCGCGTACTCGGCGATCTGGCCAGCGGTCTGGCCGGCGGACCGTCCAATGCCATGGCGGTGTTCGCGGTGACCGGTGCGGATGAGCAGGCCGTCGACGCAGGCGTGTCCCAGCTCTCCGAATTCCTGCACATGCTGGGCAATCCGGTGGCGGTAATCACCGCATCCGGGTCCACGTCGATGACACGTACCATGAACCTGAACTATCCTCTGGGCATCCTCGATATGCAGCGCGCGCTGTCCGTGTGCGCCGAAGACGGTGTGGCGGCCGTGATCATCGCCATGGATGACCGCACGTTGGCCGAGCATGCGTTGGAATCGGTGAACGTGGATGTGCTGGGCACGGAGGATGTCAACGCAAGCGCAAGCTTGAACGAATTGAAGACACGCTACGCATTCGTTGCGGAACATGACATGTCCATGACCTCGTCGACACCCGAATCGGATGAAATGGCTGCGGATTCACCGGCAATGTATGACCGCGTCCGACTCGGGCACATGTCCTTGGCCATCGCCATGGTGCTGGCCGCCGGCGTGAGGAAAAACAACATACGCAGTGCCCTGCATGTGGCCAATAATCTCAATTAAGTCCGTGGATACGGGACGAAGCGTAATCGTAAAGGAGTTTGAAACACCATGGTTCCGATGAGCGTGGAGGAGATCGCCAAGGCCGTCGATGGTCGATTGATCGGAGACGCCGGTTCCGAGTCTCGAGCCACCAATACGGTCAGCGACTCGCGGCAGGCCGGCCCCGGATCGGTGTTTGTGGCCATCCGAGGCGAGCGTGTCGATGGGCATGACTTTGTGGCGAAAACCGCTGGACAGGGAGCCACGGTGGCCATCGTCGACCATGAGGTGAAGTCCGATGGCCTTCCGCAGATCGTAGTGAAAGACACGGTCGACGCCCTTGGCGAACTCGCCCGATACAACATCGTTCGCCGCCGCGAGCTGGACGGCGACTTCGACATCATCGGATTGACCGGTTCGGTGGGCAAGACCACCACCAAGGATCTGCTCTCCTCCCTGCTTGCCACCGTAGGTCCGACCGTGGCTCCGGTGGGATCGTTCAACAATGAGATCGGCCTGCCGCTCACTGCGTTGCGGGTCGATGAGCACACCCGGTTCTTCGTGGCTGAGATGGGTGCCAGCCATATCGGCGAAATCGCGCGACTGACCCGTATCGCACCGCCGAACACGGCAATCGTATTGAAGGTCGGCGTCGCTCACCTTGGAGAATTCGGCTCCCGCGAACGCATCGCACAGGCGAAAAGCGAGATCGTGCAGGGATTGCTTCCCGGAGGCACCGCGGTACTGAACGCCGATGACGAACACGTGGTTCCCATGGCCGGCCTGGCCAACGGCGACGTGCTGTGGTTCGGCTTGGGATCGTCGCAGGAGCCCGAGGTGCGGGCCATTGATGTCACTGCCGACCGGTCCGATCATGCTGAATTCACGTTGGTCGATGCGGACGGCAACCATACGCCGGTGCATCTGGGCATTCCTGGACGTCACAATGTGATGAACGCGTTGGCCGCCGCAACCGTGGCGATGCGTTACGGTATGGCACCCGAAACGGTGGCACGGATTCTGGCCTCGCAGCACACCATCAGCCTCATCGCATGGCATTGTCCACGGTGAATCGCGAGGGGACTTCCTTCACGCTGATCGATGATTCCTTCAACGCCAATCCCGACTCCATGAAAGCCGGCCTGAACGGGTTGAAGGCCTGGAACTCAAATGACGGCAAGGAGCCGTTCCGCGTGGCGCTGCTGGGTGCCATGCTGGAACTCGGCGCCGATGAAACGGCATTGCACACCTCGATCGGCACGTATGCGGACGAATTGGGCATCGACGCGATCATCGCGGTCGGTTCCGCCCAAGACCAACATCTCGATGCACTGGCACAGGCTCTGGCGGACGGTGCCCGTCAGAGCCAATCCGCGTCGGTGGATTGCGTACACGACATCGATGCGGCCGAACAGCTGGTCATCGACTTGGCTCGCAACCATCCCGACGCTGTGGTACTGCTCAAGGGATCGCACGCGTCAGGCCTGAGCGCTTTGGCTGAACGCTGGGCAAAGAACTGACCTGATAACCACCCCAAGAAACCGACAAGAAAGAGAAGCTGCACGTGATTGCTCTGATCATTGGAATGCTGGTGTCGCTCATCGTCACCTTAGTCGGCACCCCGCTGCTGATTCGGCTGGTCCACAAGCTGCACTATGGCCAGTACATCCGCCAGGATGGGCCGCAGTCGCATCTGGTCAAGCGCGGCACCCCCACGTTGGGCGGCGTGGTCATCAACTTCGCGATTCTGCTCGGTTGGGCATCCTCCGCACTGTACCGATACCTGCGTTCGGGCGACGTGCCCTCCTGGTCCGCGGCGCTCGTACTGTTCGCCATGCTGTCGATGGGTCTGCTGGGCTTTATCGACGACTTCGCCAAGGTGCGTAAGAAGCAGAACGAAGGCCTATCGGTGGGCGGCAAGTTCATCGGCCAGTTCATCTTCGCCACCATCTACGCGGTACTTGCGCTGCTGATTCCCACCAAATCGGGATTCCCCAGTGCGCAGGCAGGCATCAGCTTCATCGAACAGCCGTTCTTCAACTTCGACTTCGCCGGCCGTGCCGTAGCCATCATCCTGTTCGTCATCTGGGTGAACTTCCTGATGACCGCATGGACCAACGCAGTGAATCTGACGGATGGACTTGACGGTCTGGCGGCAGGTTCGTCGATGATCGCCTTCACTGGTTTTGGCATCATCGCATTCTGGGAAAGCTACCACATCAAGGGCGGCAGCATGGCGGATATTCCTATGCCGTGTCCGATCCTCTCGATCTGACCGTCATCGCCGTATGCGCGGCCGTCGCCTGCTTCGGCTTCCTGTGGTACAACTCGAACCCCGCATCGATTTTCATGGGTGATACCGGTTCCCTGGCCTTGGGCGGTCTGTTCGCAGCCCTGTCCATCGCCACGCACACCGAATTCCTGGCGGTGGTTCTGGGCGGACTGTACGTCATGGAAGCATGAGCGACGTCATCCAGGTCGGGTACTTCAAGATGACCCACAAACGTGTATTCAAAATGGCGCCGATTCACCATCATTTCGAACTGGAGGGTTGGACCGAAACCAAGGTGGTGGTGCGGTTCTGGATGATCGAACTCATCTTCGTGCTGCTCGCCCTGACGATTTTCTACGGCGACTGGGTCACCCGCTCCGGCCTGCTGTTCAGCTAGCGGAAATCTGGGTGGATTATGCTCACCCACGGAATTCCTATATCAGGAGGAACAATGCAAGTAGCGGATAAGACAGTGGTGATCGCCGGACTGGGGGTGTCCGGCACCTCGTTGGCGGAGGTATTGAGGGAACGCGGCACCCACGTGATTGGCGTCGACGAGAGGAAGCCCGAGGCCGATCTCCACTCCTTTGATGACGTGGACTGGGACCACGTGACTACGTCATGTCGTCCCCGGTGTTCAACCCCCGCACCCCGTTCGTGCTGGAAGCCCAACGCCGTGGCATCCCTGTGATGAGCGAGGTGGAATTCGCATGGCAGCTGCGTGTGAATAACGAGCGCACCGGTACTCCGGCTCCATGGATCGGCATCACCGGCACCAACGGCAAAACCTCCACCACCGAGATGACCTCGGAAATGCTCACCGCCTGCGGACTCGACGCGCCGACCGCCGGCAATATCGCCTCCGGAGACATGAGCATGAGCCTGTCTCGTTGCGCCACCAATCCGCAGCACGACGTACTGTGCGTGGAACTGAGCTCCTTCCAATTGCACTTCACCGATTCGCTGGCACTTGACTGCGCGGCGATCACCAATATCGCCGACGATCACCTCGACTGGCATGGCGGGCGCGAGAATTACGCCGCCGACAAATCCAAGGTGTTCCACAACGCCAAACGCGCCATCGTCTACAATGCGCAGGACGCCAAAGTCAGCGAACTGGCGGCCGAGGCTCAGACTGCCGAAGGATGCCGCAAGGTGGGATTCACGCTCGAGGCCCCTCAAGCCGGCCAGATCGGCATTGAAGATGGCTGGATCGTGGACAGGAGCGGCGTGGCCGGCGGCGCAGTAGGAGAGTCGGTCAGACTGGCCGCCATCACCGATTTCACGCATCTGGCAGAGCCGGACGGCTCACTGTACCCGCATCTGGTGGCCGATGCATTGACGGCATTGGCGTTGGTGCTGGGACTTGGCGCTGATCGCGATACCGCGTTGAAGGCGCTTACCTCGTTCAAGCCGGGCGGCCATCGCATCGAAACCGTGGCTGAGGCCGCAGTCGAGGGCGGCTCTGTTCGTTTTGTGGACGATTCCAAAGCCACCAACGGCCATGCGGCACGCGCCTCGCTGTCCAGCTTCCCGGCCAAGTCTGTGATCTGGATTGCCGGAGGTCTGGCCAAGGGCAGTCGATTCGAGGACCTGGTCAAGGACCAGGCACACACCATCAAAGCGGCCGTCATCATCGGCAAAGACCAGCAGCCGATGATCGAAGCGTTTGCCAGCCAAGCTCCGGACATCCCGGTGACCATCATCGATCCCGAAGACAACGATACCGTCATGGACCGTGCCGTCGAAGCCTGCGGCACGTATACCGCCGCCGGCGACATCGTGCTTATGGCTCCGGCCTGCGCCTCCATGGACCAGTTCAAGTCCTACGCGGATCGAGCAATCGATTCGCCGCCGCAGCCAAGACGTGGAGCGAGGTGCATGGCCTCCACTGATACCCATAAGCGTAAGGCATACAGAGCCCCTGACAAGCCCTCACTCGAAATCGCCGACTACACGGGTTGGCGAAGCTTGCTCAACCCGCTATGGTGCTACCACGGCTTCCGCATGGCCGTGGTGGGGCTGACATGCTTCGGCCTGATCATGGTGTTCTCCAGCTCCACGGTCACCATGGCCGCACTGGGCAAGTCGCCGTTCCTTCAGCTTCTGAACCAGGGCGCGTTTTGCCTGATCGGCTTGGTGCTGGGCTTCGTGGCATTGATGATGCCGGTGACGTTCTGGAAACGGACCGGCGTGTTCTTTGTGGTGGGTGCCTGCCTGTTGCAGGCGCTGACCTTTACTCCTTTGGGTCACGACGTCTACGGCAACAGAGGTTGGCTGGACCTCGGCTTCACCACTATCCAGCCGGCCGAATTCATGAAGTTCGCGATGTGCATATGGCTTCCCTCGTCGTTGCATGCCTGCAGCAAGATGTACACAAGAAGGGAATCAAAGCATATGCCGCGCCGTTGGTGTTGTATGCGATAGGCGTGGCGCTGGTGATGGGCGGCAGGGACCTCGGCACGGCCATGATTCTGGTCTTCATCGGAGGCGTGGCCTTTCTGATCGTCGGGTTCCCCGGCAAATGGATGGGAGTCGGCGTATTGGGCGCGGTGGTTATGGTCGGTGCATTGGCGGTTTCCAGCCCGAACCGCTTGCGTCGTATTCTGGCCACATATGGCGATTGCTCGGCCGCTGACGCGCAGAGCGTATGCTACCAGTCCATTCACGCCAAGTACGCCATCGCCTCCGGAGGTTTTCTGGGATTGGGCATCGGCAATTCGCGGGAGAAATGGAACTACCTGCCGGCCGCCCATAACGATTTCATTTTCGCGATCATCGGCGAGGAGACCGGATTCGTCGGTTGCGCCATCGTATTGCTGTTCTTCGCGATTCTCGCCTGGTGCATGATCGTCATCGCATTGCAGGTCACCGATCGTTATGTTGCCATGGTGCTGATGTGCGTCGCCATTTGGATCGTGGGCCAGGCCATGGTCAACATCGGCGTGGTCGTGGGTGTGTTCCCGGTATTGGGCGTGCCTATGCCGTTCGTCTCCGCAGGTGGCTCATCCATGATTATGTGCTTGACGGCGGCCGGACTGGTTGTGGGACTTATGCGCTCTCAACCGCAGATAAAACAGTCGCGTCAGAGCGCGTAAGTAGACTCGGTAATCATGAATCAAGGCACACCACATATCGTTCTTGCTGGCGGCGGTACCGCCGGACATGTCAATCCGCTGCTCGCGGTCGCCGGGGCGATTCGCGACATCGAACCCACGGCACAGGTCACCGTCATCGGCACTGCGGTGGGTTTGGAGAAGGATTTGGTGCCGGAGGCGGCTACGAGCTCGACACCATCGAAAAAGTGCCGTTCCCGCGTCGCCCTAACCTGTACATGCTGCGCTTCCCGGCAAAATGGAAGCGAGAAACCGCCAAGGTGCGCTCCATTCTTGAAACGCGGCATGCGGATGTCGTGGCCGGATTCGGCGGGTATGCTTCCGCCCCCGTCTACGCCACCGCACACAAGATGGGCATTCCGATTGCCATCCATGAGCAGAATGCGCGTGCCGGCATGGCCAATAAACTGGGCGCTCGTTGGGCCGATTTCATCGGTACCGTGTACGAGGCACCGGTCTCAAACCGCGTGCCGGAGCCGACGTCGAGCGCGTCGGTCT
>ENA-OQIR01000136-OQIR01000136.1-human-gut-metagenome-genome-assembly--contig:-NODE-136-length-33199-cov-4.489115_pt1 | contig 33199 bp, 48 predicted proteins | sample MGYA00242580_ERZ504745 | MGnify/ENA primary metagenome ERZ504745 (study PRJEB26092, sample SAMD00036214) | human gut metagenome | host: Homo sapiens | study: EMG produced TPA metagenomics assembly of...
CGCTTCCACATCAAAATCATCTTCCGTGATTTTCTTGTCATGTACGGAATTGAAAAGCTGCTCTATCTCCGGCGGTTCAAAACCCGTGACACCGACATCAAAATCGGAATCCTCAAGGTCCTTGATAAGATCTGCCAGAAGTTCCTTATTCCATTCGCCCGTGATCTTATTAAGGCAACGTTGAGGGCCTTTTCTTTGGTCTTGTCGATATCGACCATAATACATTCCACTTCCGTATATCCAAGGTCTGAAAGAACCGTGGCTCTCTGGTGTCCTCCGATAATGGTCATGTCTGAGTTGATGATGATCGGCTCGACATATCCGAACTCTTTAATGGAATTCTTGATTTTTTCATATTCCTTATCACCCGGCTTCAGCTTCTTTCTTGGATTATAGGAAGCGGGGATAAGGTCTGCTATCTTATAACTCTGAAACTGCATCTTCCTGATCCTCCTCTGCTAAAAATCTGTGCCGGAAGTAACATTCACGGCCACAGTATTTTCTGTTCTTGTTTCCATAGGAAATAAAAGACTTACCACACTGCTCACATACAAGCGTGTAGGAAGCTTTCTCACTTTTCTTCACTGCCTCAGGGTGTGCTTTCCACCATTCCCTTCTGCATTTTTCACAGCAGAACCGTCTCGGTCTGCCTGTCTTTGGCTGTTCAATTTGATTACCGCAGAAGTGGCATACCTCTTTGCCGTCCACCATGAGTTTCATATTTTTTGAAACCACAGTGGCATATCCGGCAAGGTTATGTCTCTTGCAGTAATTCCTGACGATGTCACGGGACAGTCCGATTGCCATTCCTATGGCTTTATATCCCATACCCCGCATACGCATCTCATTGATCTGCTTTGCCTGTGTGTCCGTCATCCTTCCTCACTCTCCTTCCGGCACACGAAAAAAGGCCGGAAAAACAATGTTTTTACACTGTTTTCCAGCCTTAAATATTGCGTTTTTCATAATTTTCCGGCAAAAGAAAATACCCCTTTTTGCCGTGTTTTAAGTACATTCTGCGAAAATTATCCTGTCTGTTTTATATCCCCCCTGTTTAATTCTGCGAAAATTCACGCAAAGGGGGCCATCGGTCTCCGGCGGCTCACTCCGTAGAGATTTTGATACCCCCACGGTCTGCCATCAGAACCGATACTCAGGATTGTTATCCTCGTTCCATGTCTTTTTATCATGACAAGGTTTGCATAAGCTCTGCCAGTTCTTCTCGTCCCAGAACAGAACGGGATCACCACGGTGTGGCTTCACATGGTCGACAACGGTTGCGGTCACTGCCCTGCCTTCCTTCATGCACTGCACGCACAAAGGATGTGCTTTTAAGTACCTCGCCCTTGCCTTCTGCCACTGCCTGTTGTAACCACGCTTGCTGCTGCTCGCCCTGTCACCACGGTGCAGTGCTTCATGCTCCTCACAGTACAGACCGTCTGTCAGCTTTGGACATCCGGGATGTCTGCACGGTTTCTTTGGTTTCATCGGCATCTGCCATTCCTCCCTTCTATGTACACGGGCGGTGTGAAAGGATTGGAAAGACACCGCCTTACGGCAACATAAAAAGGAGCATTTCTGCTCCCTTCCATTTTTGCCATCTTAATCATAACACCTGTAAAATAAAAAGTCAGTACACCCTTAGTACACCTTTAGTACACCATCTGTTCACCATGCTTCTCGCTCTCAACGAAATACCGATATCCGTGCTGTTTCAAAATATTTCTAAGCATCTTTTCTAAACGATCAATATCATTAGATGCCGTATATTTAATGCACTCTAAGCTGATTCCATGCTGCTGACAATATTTCTTCTTTTTATCATCGTATTTAAGCTGACGCTCAAACCTGTCATTTATACTTTTGTTGTCCGAACAATCGCCTGTTACATATGTACCGAACTCATCATAATATCCTTTTTTATAATGGTGCGGCCCCTGTAATTCTATTGCCAGATCAAATATTGCTTTCCCAGTTTCGTCTGCTGATTTTGACAATACGAAATCAAACCGAAGGTTCTTTCCGGAATCTCCAACCAAGCCATCAAAGGATTTTTCCCGGATATAAGTAATTCCCAGTTGATCTAATATATCCATTGTTTTTGCTTCAAAAGATGAAACACCGTGACAGCCACAGCTTTTTTCCAGATAATACCCTCGTTCCTCATCATATGATATCTTCATGCTGGATGAAAGTATCTTCTCTTCCTTTCCACAAATCCGGCACACACAGGCATACTCTTTTGCAATTGTTATTACTGGTTTTCCATATTCTGGCTTATCTAAAGACAGATGCTGCATATCTGTACACTCTTTTATAAAATAACTGTCCCAGTATTGATTGGAAAAATCTCTTTTATATGACGGATCATAATGAACAACTGCCTCAAAATCATCATATCGATGTTCTTCTTCATAACGTTCCTGCTCCCGTATTCTTCTCTCTTTATCGGCTTCATCCTGTTTTTTATCATATTGGAATGACAGCTATAACTCTTCTTCTCTGTTTCCATTTCCATCTTTGAAAAAGCATTCATTTCCTGATGATACTTTTCATTGTATGGTTTTTTACACTCAATGCTGCTCTCTAAATCACTATATTGTTCCAGAATATTTTGTAAATATGAAATCATAGGTGACAGTGATTTTTTTCTATACCACTGCGCCCAGCGGTTTGCAAATTTAATTGCATCGTCATTTTCCAAATTTTTTATAAAACGATGCTTTGGTGCAGTCATATCTGCTACCATAGCCTCTATTCTTTCCCGTCCATATTTTTTTACAAGCTGTTCCTTATCATTATAAGAATATTTTCTATTCAATTCAGGAATCTGATTTGGAAATGATAATCCATCTGGGACTAAATAATCGCTTCCGTGATTTCTCTCATAATGATATTTTTTCTTACAACTTTCACAGAAAATCTCAACAGCCGTGTCATTCTCTTTTTCCTGTCCCCAGTCATTTGACAGATGTATCCTGTAAAATTGTAAGTAACCCCGACCACAAGCGCATTTTGCACGATAAGGTTCTCTATAATCTTCTTCATAGGACATAAAATATCACACCTTCCCAATTTCACACATTAAAAGCATATTAAGATTTTACCATAACGCAAACAAAAAAGACAGCCGTCTGACTGCCTTAATTGTACTCTGCATATGCACCTATCTGTATCTGAAGTGCCACGGTGATCTGTTCCATGACCATATCATCCAGCACTTCCCCGATTCTGTCCCCAAGCCTTGTCTTATCAAGCGTTTCCACCTGTTCCGCAAGTGCCATGCTCGGTCTGCTTAACCCGCTGCCTTTTGGAATCTGCACATGGGTCGGAAGATACTTTTTCTTCCACACCCTTGCAGAAAGCGGAACGACCGTAACAACAGGGGAATGCTTATTTGCCTTATTGTTGCTTACCACCAGTGCCGGACGGATACCGCCCTGTTTGCTTCCTGCCTTCTCACCAAAATCCACATAGTAAATATCTCCACGCTTACACATAAAACCTCCTATCCGAGAACAAAGGCTTCCACCTGTCTGTCCCTAAGTTCATACTGTTTATCAAGTTCCTTTAATGCTGCTTTTCTGTACTTCGCTATCATCGTGTGGCTCACATGGTATCTGTCCATCATGATGTCCCATGTCATATCCTCATCCAGAAGATCCGTGATGATGCTTCTATGTTTTTCTTCCAATCTGCTTACTGCATGCTCAAAAAATTCCAGTTCTTCCTTCAGGAACATATATCTGTGGAAAAGGAATTCATACCACTCGTCATTTTCCCTTTCGATTGCTGTCCTGTACTTGATTGCTATGTTTGCCGTCTTATCGGAAAGAGTGCTGGTCTGCACCCTTTCCCCTTCCGGATAGGAATAGAGCATGGAATCGATCATGTCCTGTTCACTCACTCCCTGAAACTGACGTAGCTGGAATTCAGTCACGGTCAGTTCCTTTTTCATGTTCTTATATTCCTTCATCATACTTCTGCCGTCATCCGCCATACCTCCAATCCTTGCCTTTACTGCTTCTATCATTGCATTCTGTGTATTGTCCTTCCTCTCGATTGCACGAAGGATATCCTCATCGACCGTCCCGTCCGTTACCAGATGCTCTATGACAACCGTGTGTTTCTGCCCCTGTCTGTAAAGTCTGGCATTAAGCTGCTGATATAACTCAAGGGACCATGTAAGCGAAAACCATACGATGGTTGAACCTCCCGCCTGAAGATTCAGTCCGTGTCCTGCCGATGCCGGATGGATCAGTGCAACGGAGATCTTTCCGGCATTCCAGTCATCAATGTCTTTCTTTGTATTGATATCCCTTGCCGGAAATCTTTTTAATATCCTCTCCCTGTCATGCTTGAACCAGTACGCAACCAGAAGCGGTTTTCCATTTGCCGATTCAATAAGGTCTTCCAAAGTATCCAGTTTTCTGTCATGGATATTTCTGACATTGCCGGATTCATCATAGACAGCGCCGTTCGCCATCTGCTGGAGCTTGTTGGAAAGTGCTGCTGCGTTTACCGCATCGATGTCCTGTCCTTCTCCGTATTCAAGGATCATCTCATCTGCCATTCTGCCATAAAGAGCCTGTTCGGATTCCGACATGAAAACGGATACCCGGTTGCACACACACTCCGGCATATCAAGATAATCAACGGCCTTCATGGAAATGCTGATATCGGAGATCAGCTCATATATTTTTTCTTCCGCACCTTCCCTCGGCTTGTAGGAAAGATGATCTCTCGGTTACGCTTATCCGGGACAAAGAACCTGTCACGGTATCCACCGATGAATCTTCCAAGCCTCTGCCCCATATCAAGTATCCCTATCTCCGCCCACAGGTCCATAAGGTTTCCCGGTGTTCCTGTAAGTCCGACCACCCGCTTTGCCATCGGCCTTACTTTTTTCAGGTCTTTGAACCTCTGTGCCTTTGGGGACTTGAAGCTCGACAGCTCATCGATGATGACCATGTCAAAATCAAAAAACATATTTTTTGTCATCCACGAAACATTGTCCCTTCCGATGATGGTCACATCTGCTCCTGACAGAAGTGCTTCTTTTCTCTGTGCTGCAGTTCCCATTGCCACTGCAAATGTCATACCGTAAAGATGCTCCCACTTTTTTATCTCTGCCGGCCATGTGGTCTCAGCCACACGTTTTGGTGCAATTACCAGCACCCGCCTTACCTCAAAATAATCAAACAGCAGCAGCCACAATGCCGTAAGTGTTATTACTGTCTTGCCAAGCCCCATGTCAAGGATCAGGCAGCTCACGGGATGTGTGATTATAAAATCCGTAGCATACTGCTGGTAATCATGTGCCTTGTATTTCATTCAGAATACCTCCGATCTGATCGATGTTATCAACTACATAAACGGGAAAGCCAAGCCTCTCAAGCATCCTCTTTCTTTTCAGTTGCAGCGGTCTTGGTTTCTTTCCCGGTGCTTTCAGTTCCACAAATGCCATTTTTCCGTCCGGCATCAGACGATGCGGTCAGGCACTCCATTCATACCGGGTGATACAAATTTTAATGCCAGGCCGTTACGCTTTTTTGCTTCTTCCCTTAAATGTCTTTCTACTGTACTTTCTAGCAAAACCTGATACCTCCTTTGCCGATTGCGGTTGCCTTATGCCGTTTACTCCTATACGCGCATATACACATGAATTGCTCTTTCTATCTCTATTTTTAATTCTCAACTGTATTTAATGGGAAACTGGGAAACTACAGACCACAGCCCCTTATTTTCCAAGGTGTCAGCACGGTTTCCAACTACCGTTGCCCATCTGCATTTGGGAAACCTCGGAAACCGCCTAACGGGTTTCCTGTGTTTTCTCATCCATTCTCACAAAAGTCTTCTGCACTCCGTAAAGGGGGACTTTGGTCTTTCCGGTGGTGTTGGAATCATACTTCTTCCATCCGCCGATCTTGTTTAAGATTCCTTCGATCTCATAGGAATCCGCCTTCTTCAAATTCTGGCGTTCCTTGCCGAAGCACTCCACCCATATTTCCATAATGCAGACACGCTCACGCACGACCGTTCCCTTTACACCTACGGTTTCAAACTCACCGCCTCCGAGGAATGCCCTTCTCTGGTAGATGTCCATTGATGCCCAGTTATCCGGCAGAAGCCTGTCGAGATAATCCTGCACGATGCCTTCACGGTCATCCGACTCCATTGCCTCCTGCTGCATCTTATAGGCTTCTTCTGCTCCGCACCTTTTAAGAACAGCTCCTCGCCTTCGTTATACAGATGGATTGCCTCCGCCCAGATCTGGTCGACACAGTCAAGCTGCCACGGATGGTGTTTTCCCGTTCCCGGCACATGCACCGGCCAGAATCTTCTGTTTCCGGTTACGTCACGCAAGAATCCGCCTTCAGATTGGTGCTTCCCACAATAATGCATTTTCTTGGGTGGGACTCCACATTTACACCGTATGCCTGACGGAACTTATCATCCTGACGGGTGACAAAGGACTTCACTACCTCGACCTCGGTCTTGCGGATACCGTTCATCTCACTGATTTCGAGGATCCAGTTGCCGAGCAGCTTCTCGGCAGCAGTCTTATCCCTCATATCCGAAATGGATAAGGAATCCGAAAACCACTGCTTTCCGAGTATGGAAAAGAAGGTTGATTTTCCCATTCCCTGCGGACCGTTCAGCACGAGGATGGAGTCAAACTTCGCTCCCGGCTTATAAATACGTGCTACCGCTGCCACCAGTGTCTTGCGGATGACCGCCCTCGTATAAGGTGTATCTTCTGCGCCAAAGTAGTCGATGAGCAGTGTGTCGATACGCCCCTGTCCGTCCCAGTTAAGTGTGGCAAAATAATCCTTGATTGGATGATAAAGCCTGTCGGAAGACACTACTGCAAGCAGTGCATCCTTGAACTTGGTCGGTGACCAGATCCCGTACACCCTCTCGAAATACACCTTTGCATTGGCAAGGTCTGAGTCATTCCATCCCGGCTTTACCTGTTTCCAGGGAAGCGGCCGATGACATCAATGGTATCCTTGAACTCGTTGTATACGATATTTTTGAAGTTCTCATCATTGCGGATGATCAGTGCGATGTTCTGCAGTGTATCCTTGATGTTTCCCCTGCGGTCGAGTGCCAGTTTATTCTGCCAGTCCTCATCCGGCTCTGAGGAAAATTCCTGTACCGCCAGCTCCTGTCTTTCCTTGGCAAGCGTGTTCTTCACTTCTTCATCTGTAGAAGCAAAGTCCTGCATGGCTTTAAAGGACGGGAGTTTTCCGGGTTCTGTCCCTTCGGCTGCCCTTGCATCCTTGTCACCGAATTTATGAAGCCTTACCACATCAAACGCATTCATCAGCTTTCCGCAGCACGGGTCTGTTGCATGGTGGCTGTATACGAACAGGTCATCATATACAACGACTCCGGCTGCCGAGTCTGCCGGGATATAATCATATCTTCCGAGGATTGCCCTCGAATGCCTGTACACCTCCGGGATGAACTTATCGATGGCCTGTGTCACCGTATATGTCCGGTTAAATGCCCCGATCAGTCCGTCCTTCGAAAGCGGGTCTGCCTGTTTCTTTATATCCCTCTGTACCACGGATGCCTGACGGTTGCTCACCGGCCATGCGGATACATCATGCCAGTCCTTATAACGTGCCAGCACTTCATCCGGATTTACCTCTGCCCCAGCGATTTCCTGAAACACATACTCCCCGTCACTTGAAGTGCTCGGCCAGTACATGAGTCTGGAAGGCTCATAAGTGGAATCATCGAAAAGTTCAATGCCGATATCCGATGCAAGCATACGGCTGACCGCACCATATTCATCAGGAGTCACATCCCTTGTCAGGAATATGATGATACGCAGTCTCGGCTTTTCCGGTGTATGCTTATGGGTGGAATACACCACCATCTTCATGTCAAAGAACATTTCCAGTTCATCAATGATGCCCTGTGTCCCATAATCCATGTCAAGCGTGATGGCGGATCTGGATATCACGCAGTCTTTCTTCCTCCGTCCGCCCTTCAGCTTTCCAAGTACAAAGCCTCCGACATCCTTGATATTGTCCTGCTGTCCCTTCGGCATCTTCCTATACTGCTCCATTGTTTCTGCAGTATGCTTTGTCTTGGACAGACGGCTGACAAAATCTTCATATGTCATATCCGTGCAGTTAAACTTTTTGTCCATTCTTGAGTTTCCGATTGATACGAACATCTTTTCCTGCCTCCTTCTTTTTCTTCTTTTCTTCCTTTGCCACCCTTCCGACCGCAGTATTTGCAGTCGGGTCAGGATAGCCTTCGGTATTGCGTCCTCCCATGCAGCACCTCCTAATCTTTCTTGTAAAACGAACTTTCAAATCCTGCTGCCTTAAGCGGAAGCCCCTCACACCAGTCAGGGCATACCGCCATGATCTCATTTACTTCTTCCACCGAGGATGTTCCTTCCGGCACTTCAAGCACCACTTCATCATGGATATGGCACACGATGTCAAAGCCTTTCTTTTCCAGCCTGAGCATTGCTTCTGCCAGCACATCCCTTGCGGTTGCCTGAACGATGTTCTCACAGAATTTTGCACCGTAGGATTCTATCCTTGTCCATTTGCGGTTCGTACCGACACCTTCATAGCTGACGCTTTCCGAGCCGAAACGGTTCACGGTCATCCTCGGCCTTACATATGACAGCACCCTTCCTGACGGCAGTGCGATCTTTAACATCCCAGACTGGTAATATACCGTCACCATTCCGACCTTTGTCATCTTCCTCTCTTTCACGGCAGCCTTTACTGCACCGTCAATTTCATACCAGTAATTTACGATGTGCGGATTGGCAGTCCGCCATGACTGCACAAGCCCTTTCAGTTCCTCTTCTTCCACAAAGTTCAGTGCTCCCATGCTGATAAGCGCACCTTCAGCACCGCCATACTGACAGGCAAGCGATGCCACCTTTCCCCTTGCACGGTACGGGCTTCCTTTCGTGATCTCTTCGATCGGGATATGGAACATCTTGGATGCCGTCTGCTCATAGATCTTTCCGGCACCACGGAATTCCTCCATGACCCATCCCTCTCCGGCAAGATAGCCCATGACCCTCGCTCGATCGCAGAAAAATCGCTGACGATGAATCTGCATCCCGGCTTTGCCACAAATGCGGTACGGATCAGTTCCGAAAGCACATCCGGTATGGAATCATACAAAAGCTCCACAAGGTCATATCTGCCTTCCTTTACGATGGAGCGTGCAAGTTCGAGGTCTTCCATATGGTTCTGGGGAAGGTTATGAATCTGCACCAGTCTGCCGGCCCACCTTCCTGTACGGTTGGCCCCGTAAAACTGCAGTAATCCATGAACCCTTCCGTCCGGACAGACGGAACGTTCCATAGCTTCATACTTTTTGACTGACGTTTTTGACAGGGCAAGACGCAGCTTCATCATTTCCGCTACATCACCGTCCGTGTTTTCCACCAGTTCCTCCACGGCTGCCTTTGCAAGGGAATTAATCTCGATGCCTTTTCGTGCAAGCCATCCCTTAAGCTGTGCCACGCTGTTCGGATTCTCAAGTCCTGATATTTCATATGCCTTCTTCGTTGCTGTTTCCTTATACAGAAGGTCACAGGCCACTGCATGTGTGATAAGTTCCGGATCCACCATGATGCCCCTGTCATTTATCCTCTGGTCCATGCAGTACAGTTCCTGCTCCCTGTCCGGTATTGGAAACTTCGAGAGCTTATTCCTGATCTGCTTTTCCACATCCACGTCACGGATACAGTAGGTCTTGAACAGCTCCCACTTCTCCGGTTCATCAGACGGAAGATTCCTTGTCCTGCCGCCGTTTGACTTGGACGGCTTACACGGCATACAGAAGAACCGGATCAGTTCCTTTCCTTCCGACATCTTTTTCTTATCAAGGTTCAGTGCTTCTCCCACGCCTTCCAGTGACAGCGGAAGCGACAGCATGGATGCCTGAACGAGCGTACATCTCCACCCTTCCGGCTTTAAGGAAAGACCAAAGTAACGGTTGATGCAGTTACGCTCGAATGCTGCATTATAGGCAGTCTTTATCACGGAATCATCCGTAAGCAGCTTCATGATCTCATCCGGCATTTTCTCCCCAGATGCAAGGTCAATGATCTTGGTCGGCTCATCGTTCAGACTGTATGCAAATAAAAGGATCTCAAACTGCTCCGATGCAGCATATCTATGTACCCCGCAGTCCGGGAGTGATACATCCGAGTAGGTTTCAATGTCAATTGCAAGTGTGTCCATAAGCCTGTCCCTCCGCTTTCTTCTTTATTCTGTTGATCCCCGTTCTCGCAGCATCCACGTTACCGGACTTTATCTGTCCCTTGATGGTGCGGAACGTATTATATGGAATATATTTTTTTATGCTGTTTAACTCTTTCATCAGTTCCTTCATGGCATCTCCTTTATGTATCCGGGCGGTGTATGCCACCGCCCTTCCTATGGTTTACTGGTTCACTACTATGAAAGGAAATCGTCCTCTGCATCCACTGCCTCGAACTCATCCCTGGCATTGGCTCTGGAACCGAGAGGCTCTCCGTCCTTTAACTTCTGGACATTGCCGAGTCCTGCTGCCACACCTTTGTTGCCGTTGCTGTTGTAAGCGTAAAATGTAATGGATACCCTTCCGTAGCAGCCGGAATATACCTCGCTCTGGTCAAGGATCGGCTGTACCTGTCTGTCCACGATCTGAGGAGCCTGTTTTGAATTGGCATTCAGGAACATGCTGTTCTGGTACGCTTCGTCTTCAGGTCTGTCAATGTCACCGTCTCTGAGCGGAAGTTTCAGGTTTGCTGGGATCTTGCCACCCCACTTGCCCTTCCTTCATCCTTTGCCACCTCGATTGCCTTCCTGATTTTGGCAATAGACTCCTTATCATCTTTATCAATGATGCAGGATACGGAATACTTCGGCTCACTTCCATTGATGGAATCCGGCTCCCACAGGTGTGCGTAGCTCAGTCTGCAAGGTACGATCACTTTTGTTAAATTTGCTGTTGTCATAGATTATTCCTCCTTAAAATCCGCTTCTGCGGTTGCTGTTTTAACTGCTTCTCTTTTATCTGAATCCGGCACCAGTGTGACCTTGCCGTCAGGCTTGTACACCAGTGAACCAAGGATCTCATTAAATTTCTTTTTGCCCATCAGCCTTTCCATCTCGGTAATGCCGATCAGGCTCTTTTTATAGATGTCCGTGTATCCGGCATTCTGTGCTGCCTCTGCCACATCCTCTTCATCCGTATATTTACGGTTGCTTCTTCCAAGAACTAGCTTATAGCCCGGCCACTCTTTATGGTTAACTACTGCTTCATTCTGTGCATAGGTGTAAACCTCCTCTGCCCATTTCTTCAGGGCATCTGCCTTGGAAAGAACCTTTGCAATCTCTTCATCTGACATAAGGGCCGGCTCGGCAAATTCCATCTGGGCAAGTTTCAAATATTCCTCTGCCCTTGCACGGCACGTAAATCTTGCCTTGCAGAATCGGCAGTGGTCTCCGGCTTTGAATTCTCCCTCGCCTGAAAGTGCCTTTGCTGCTCCAGGTTCAAGGACATCCGTTCCCCATGCAAGAAGCTCCCCGGCTGATATCTCCCAGGTGGAAAAATGTTCGATCCTCGGCTGGACGATGGTAAGCTCCACCGTGTCGATTTCATATAAAAAACCGAGCATGTCCAACACTCCCAGTCCATAGATCATAAGCTGGACATTCTGTTCTGCATCGACCACCACACCCTTGCCGAGCTTCAGATCGATAATATGGATCTTATGGGAATCGACCACCACCATATCTGCAGTACCGAAACATCCTTCGATCCTGTGTGCCAGGCTGACCTTCAATTCCACTCCGATGAATGGTTCATCACAGTCCTTCCTTGCCTGTTCGATCTGGGTGATGTTATATTCCACGTAATCATCCACGGCTTCGAGCAGTTCATCCGAATAATAATCAGATACAGGTCTTTTAGTCCTTTTCTTCAGATACTTATTGATGAGGTACTCTGCCATCGCATGTCCGGCACTCCCTTCTGCTGCGAAGGGAGATTCTTCATCCGGGAACTGCTCCTCCAACAGTAACGATGGAGGCATTCCAGACGTCTTTTGCCGGACGATGGAGAGAACCTTGCGTGTCCGCCCATTAAAGCACCTGCGCTTTCTCATACAGTTCCGGCAGTTTCTCATCAGGAACATCTGACAGTTTCTGGAATCCGAACTGCTCGATCAGGTTCTTTACCTCCGAGGTCTTTCCTGATCTGGACTTGTCCGCAAGGAAAGCACGGACCGTCTTTCTGTCAACGGCTGTCTCCTTCGGTGCAGCTTCTTCCTTCGGTGTATCTGCCACAGGAGTTTCCTTCTTTTCTGCCTTCTTCACAGGATTTTCTTCCTTTTTAGATGTATCATTCTGTGCTGCGACCATCTTTCTGATTCCGGCAGCAATCTGCTCGTAACCCTCGGCCACTAATAACAATGCCTCACTCATGGCGTTCTCTCCTTTCAAATGCGTGCCAGCTTTACATCACCTGTATACACATCGATTTTGTTTACGCTGGACTTGTACTTTCCCTAGTCCATCAGAATATGAAATGGGTACTCCTTTACTACGGTTGCTCTCTTCTTTTTCTTTCCGGCAGTGACCATAAGACGGTCACCCGGATATAGTCCGTAACGGACATTAACTGCTGACATGGCGGACCTCCTACTTCAACACCTTCAGATTTCTGATGATGCCTTTGTATCTGGCATCCGCACGTTCATCCACAGGAATGGTTCTGACATTCACGGGATTGAAATCCGTATCATAAAGCCTTACAAGCTTTCTTGTTTCCTTTGCATGGTCGAGTTCAAACTTCATGCCTTCCGTGATGTCGAAACCGAACACATACACCTCATCGCACATATCCATGAGTTCAAGACCATTGCGATGCCTGTCATTCTCTCGTTTGGAATATTGTCATCGAGGAATGATGGGAAATAGAGATGTGGTACGATTGGAACGTCACCTGACATGGCAGTGATCCTTGCGTAGCTCACTGCATTCTTTTTGTTTTCCTCGACTCTGCCCGATAAGGGCTGCAGATAAAAATTTTCTTTTTCATAATAAAATCATCCTTTCTCATTCGGCTCTCATGGCCGTGGGGTACTCGTCAATAATGTACTTGGATGGCAGATCGTCATCCGCCTGTCCTAGATCCTAGACTGCAGGACTATACTTGTTAGAGCCGTATTCACGGAGCATCTGGTCAAGCACTTTTTTCTGTTCATCATCAGCCTTGCCCATCAACTGTTCCAAAACCGAAATCTGATCCTGTGAAAAAATATTTTTATGTGGATGATACCAGTCAGCGATACGGACACCGCCTCCGTTACCTCTAGTAGTTTCAAGAGGATACTCAGCCGTAAGCACAAGAATGTCATTTCGGATAGTTCTATCCGTAACACCAAGCTCAGCAGCTAAAACCTGCATATTCTCTTGTCTTCGTGCGACCATGATTCGCATGATCTCAGCTCTTCGCTCATTTGCACTCACAGCTTTTCACCTCCCTTCGTCCTTGTCTGATAGAAATATAAAATCCAAATAGGAAGACTAATTTCCTATTCGATTTTTTTCTTGAATTTTTTTCCTATTACCTTCTTCTCTTTATTCGCTTTTTTATTTTGAAAAAAATCGTGTTTTGAATTTTTCAAACGGAGAATATATAATGTTAGGTATTTTTATCTCCAATGCTGAACTGAATCTCATCGGTCAGAAGAACATCCATACTACCCAAATGCGTATCGTAATCAGGTATCTATATACTTGTTCTCCCTTTTGTTTCTAAAAATCTTTAGGTCTTTGTTCACTGCAATGTATAAGAGCAAGTAAACTTTTCTGGACCAACCTAAAAAAGGACAAAAAAATAGAGTTGCTACGCAATCTTTCGATTGCAGTAACAACTCTGGCATATAGTATCTCATAAATTATGGATCAGGGCTCAGTAGCTTGTCTGTGCTTCTTCAATTTGTTTCATAACATCCGTCAGTGCTATCCTTTCCGGATTTTTATGTACTTTTGATTCAAAATATATCTTTCCTTCATCGTCAATCAATGCATCAAACATTCTTGGCTTTGTGGGTTTGTTGCTGTTAAGATTTCTGATTTCAATTCTCTGCATCAGCACCACCTCCTATTTAAACGGCAGATCTATATCAGTCATAAAATCATCACTTGAAGGTTCTGGTACTTTAAAAGTCTTTGAGAGAACCTTTTTGTCCTTATTTAAATATGCATCAATAACACTCCTTGCCTTGTTATCAATATTTACGTGAGATGCCAATACCTCTATCTGCATGTATAAATCTTTCACGGCAGATTTAATCAGATCACACGCCATAATCGTATTGCATAACGGAACTACGGATTTATCAGGAGCTACAAGATATATTTCATAGCATGCCTGTCCTTCTACGCAATTATCATCCATATTAATTGTACACGGAAGAATATACATATCGCTTTCTGCATCTTCCAATCGTGACCGATATACATTTCCAGTTACCTGTATTGCTTTTTCAGGATAGAACCTTGAAAAGAAACTGGCTACTCTATAATTTCCGTTACAATCCATGCTATCATCATCAGGACTCTGCAATGGATGTGGTGCTGGACCAAATTCAGAGTATAAATCAGTCGGATTATTCAGCTTCTGATTTGGTTCTCTGTGCCAGTACAAATTCCCACATTTGGAATCATCAGCTATTTTCTTTATAAATTCCAGGACATATTTTTCTGTCGGTGTTACCTCATCTATATTAGCTGATATCAAAAAGTCAATGCTGACTCCAAGCATCTTAGCTGCCGTTGCCACAAATTCCAATGTTGGTTCGGATGAATTATCTGGTTTTTCCAGTCTTGACATGTATCCCAATCGGACACCTGCTTCCTTTTCTATCATTCCGATTTTTACATCTGGATTTACTTTTAATAAAGCACGGATATTGTTAAAGCATGTGTACTTGTTAAAATTTTTAAATTCATCTAATGCATCCGTTATATTTGTAAGATAATGCGCTAAACGGTTTCTCTGTTCCTGCAATACTTTTATTTCATCCCTTGATATAGCAGCAACTCCATGTGACTCCATTGCCTTTTTTACTTCGTCAGGATTAGTATTATCTTTTCCCTCAAAACTCATCATCTGTAAAACCTGTTCAAAATCGGCACATTCCGCATTCTTATCCTCAACTGCAGATTCAAGTCTCTCCTTGGCATCCAACAAATCTTCTTTTGGGCAGCATCCCAGAGATGCTTTTTGTAATAAGAGTTCAAATTCTTCATTATTCATGATAATCATCTCCTTTTTCACATCTATGAGCAAATTATAGTACCTTTTGCATTTGTTGTCAATATATGCAAAAAGTTTTTCTTTGCACCTGTATGCGAATGGGGTGCAAAAATGCCTGACAAAGCAAAAGTATATAACTCATTGCTTCGTCAGGCATTGGTTGCTATGATTTTCATGCACCTATTCGCTCAGTACGAATCTTTTTATTATGTAATGATATCTGTATTATTTTTCTACAGCACGGACACTTGATTTGTATAGTGCCTTCTGTATCAGGCAGCACATCAAACAATCTTCCGTTTTTGCAGCATGGACATGATACTTTCAGAATCTGCTCTCCCATATGCTATCCCCCATTTCTCTATAGATAATCATACGGAGAACGAAACCCTGTTCTCTTCTGTACTTGTTTCTTAGGTAAGCAACTTTGTGCTTCTTCCTTCGAAGGAAAAAGCCTGCTTGCCCTAAGTTGTATACCGCCTGATGTATTTTCTACAAAACAGACAGTATAAAAATCTCTGCTCCTTTTCAGAACAATCACTTCTCTGACAATGCGATTGCTTTCTATAATAAAAGCTTTATCGCCCACTTCCAGTTTGGTAACCACGTTATCGCCTCCATATAATAATTGAAGGCCAGCTAAGGGAAAGTCAGGCTGACCTAACCTTGGTGTCAAATTTGTCTCTGTTTAACATTAATAACCTCAGGTAGCGAACCTGAGGTTATTATATCGAACATCTGTTCTGTTGTCAATAGTTCATTTATGCCAATTGGCTTATTCCTAAAACACACTGCGGACGAATTTCTCCAGTATGGAATCAAACGTACCTCCGGCAACATCACCATTTATTATTTCTTTCCGCTTATCAGCATAAGTTATCTGAAGTTCATAACTGCATCCATCGCACACTTGACCTTCTACAATATTCTTCTCCCATAATGGAGCACCTATGATTTTCTGTAGGGAGCACGCAAGCCGGTATGCCTTCTTTTCGGAGACCTTCTCGTCAGTTTTAAACTGATATTTCCGGCTCTGCCCTTGGTATGTATATTCTTTACACTTTCCATCAGGATATATTTCATATACACGACTGTTGGGAATCTATCGTGCACGGACCATTCTCCACAACCTTATATCGTATTTTTGTAATCTGAGTAGCTGGAAGAAGTTCCTTTGACCATCGGTATCTGCAGTCAAGGCAGCCATAATCCTCGTGTGGCATTCCGTCTATCATCTCACATCCACCCAGGATAAGTTCTCCCCGTTCTTCTGCTTCAAAAGCTTCATGAGACGGATAACCATATAATATTGGTGCAGTCCTGTCCGATCTGCATTTTGGACAAACAACCATAATTCCGTCCCTCCTTTATTACAACTCCAATCGTGTAATATCCATATGATTTCCGGTCAGATAATTATCATATAACTCTGCTGCCGGAATCAGACGGATTTGTATGTTTTTCAGATTGAGTGCTTCAAGCATAGCCATTCTGGCACAGCCTTTTTTTACAATATCTTTTTTCTCTGTTGGCATCAGGAAGCAGTTTCTGACTTCTGCAATGCATGTGCATTAATAAAATCCTTATAGGCAAGCTGATACAGATATTGTTTTGTAACATCTCCGACACCCGGATTTCCCCTGAGGGACTTTCCTTTTTCCAGCTGAAGATTATAATATTTGGCATCAAATATTATGAACCAGTCCTTTCCGTCTACGCACGGAATACTGATCAAATCTGGAATAAGGGTATCTGCTGCCTTTGCTTCTGTATCTTCTCCTTGCCATATAGGCTTTTCTATAATATCTATCAGCTTCTGTCTCTTTGCTGTTTTGCTGTTATATTTCTCCGCAAGCGGAACAGTCATCTTAAGCTGGGCAAGGGTAGTATTGAGCTTATTGTCAAACACCTCCGCACAGGCTTTCTCCCAGACAGCATGGTATGCTGTTGTTCCAAACATACTGATACCATCATTCTCATCTAGCATTCTTCTGTCTTGGGACACATAAGCATATAGTGTTTTGAGAAGAATCTGCCTGTGCGTATTAAACTGAAGATTCAGTTCCTTTATAATCCGTTCTAACACATATTCCTTGTCACCAAAATCGGCCAGTGTTTCCTCGGAAAGCTCTATGGCATCCATATCAAAGAGAGCATCTAATTGTGCATCACGAAGCTGTCTGGAACATTCCGTAAGCACACATTCATGCAGACGTTTGAAATAATCCATGTCATCTTCTACAGATTTCTCCGTATAGAGTTCCATATAATACGGACGGTTATCCTCAATCATGGCAAAGCTCTCATCAATGGTTTTTCCCCAGAGGATTTCGCCCTCTCCATTTACTTCTATGATATCCTCACTGTTCGTATAGATGCCATATTCGTAATAATCATTAATCAGGAACAGGATAACCGCAAGTATATTAAAACTTCTGTTCTCTCCATCACCATTGAAAACATTGATAATCTGCTCTTCGGAACGGCTGTAACGCTCAAGTACTTTAACAATCTGTTTCATCTCATCCAGAACATTATCGTCTTTTTTTGACAGCAGATACTTCGGATAAACCTTTATGACACGGCTTCCACAGGTGATGACTCCGACATATGTAAATACATACAGCAGTCACCACTCTCTGCCGTTTCATCCGTAATTTCCACATCGTCATCTACAAGGTCTGACATTTCGAGCTGGTCATCGGTATTTTTTACACTCTTCAAGACACCATAGGCTTTGAGATTTTTTATAAATTTTTCTACTCCGTCTTCGTCAAAGAAAAACTTGCTTTTAAGGTCATTTTTCGTATAACGCTTCTGTTCCCTGACATACCGTGAAACAACTTTCATCATGCCTCATCCTTTTGTTTATCATAAAAGTTTTCCTTAAAATTTGATCCGAAGATTCCCATTCCTATTTCATCAAAAGCATCACACACAGATGAATATTTGCTGTTATCACATCCATCAAAGAATCTGTGCTTGCCTTGCTTAACGGCATCTTCATACAGATACATAATTACCTTGCTCTTAAATGCAGCCACAAATTTGTCTGTATCTACAATCATACCGTTTTCATCAGAAGCAATTACCTTCTTTGAAAGGAAGAATGGTCCCATCAGCTTGTCTTCATTAATTTTAAACTGATCTGATGACATTTTTGCATTAATAGCTCTGCGGAGGATATTCCATTCAATAGGCTCATCACTTCCGGCAAGTTCTATTTTTCCAATGCCAGAAATCTTTTCTTCGTTTTCATTGATGCCAAGATACTCAAAGTTCCATCTTCTCTTAAACGCAGTGTCCATCGGAAATACACCCTGATCAGCACTGTTCATTGTAGACCAGATAAACATATTATTAGGAATCTTGATCTTCTGATAATTGTCAGGAGTTCCACCCAGTTGTTTTGCAAGATATTTTCTTATATCCTCTGATGCCTGGATTTCATATTCACTGACTCCGTCATCATCCCTGTCCAATAGCTGAAATACATCGCCAAATACTGCTGCCACTTTTGCTCTGTTTATCTCTTCAATAAGCAGAAGGTGTGGCTGTGGATTTTCAGTTCTTCCGCTCTTAAGTGCTTCTACATAAACACGCATGAACGGTCCCGGCACAAAATCATATCTGATTTTTCATCTGCACCCATGACAGGCTTATATGTACCAACAAACTGCGAGTATGAATAATCCGGATGGAATGTAACACGCTCATAAGAACCATTTGTATTTCTTAACAAATCCAAACTTTCTTTTTTTAATTTGTAGCTTTTACCCGTGCCTGGTGCTCCAAAAATAATGCGATTTCTTTCTGGAGATGTTTTATTATAGCCCGTATTAAACTTTAATTTTACATAAGGCTGTTGGTAATTTTCAAGTGTTTCAAAAACTGGAAGATTTAATAATATGTTTCCAATATTTTGTATAGCTAGATTATCTTCTTGACATAATATTGCTCCTATAAGATGCTCTATCCCACGAAAGCTACTATAAAATGCTTTTTCCTTTTCACTCAACCCAAATGCAAGTAAAATATCATCGATAGAATTGTTTTTATCTCTAATAATATATTTTTCAAAAAATTGATTATCTACTATTTCAAATAGATATGATGCAACAAACGCACTTTCATTTGTATAGTCTTCAGCATATCCTTCAATAGAATGTATCGGAATTAGCGGTATATATCTTAAAATTCCGCTGTTTACTTTTCCATTGATTTCAATATCTTTATCATAAGCATCCAAAATCCAGTCAATCAATTGCTCATTTCTTTCCACTAAATACTTACTTTCATTTTTTTCTAATATTCCTGCTTGCAGTAACATTTTAGACCAAACATCATATCCGATTGCTCTTTCATTCACTTCTGGTATTTCTGTTTCTCTCACTTCCAATAGGCGATGAATGAACATATCATCAATTTCATCCTCACTATTGCAGTCAACAATCGCTGAAAAATCATATGGCGTAATATAAGCTTGTTTCATATCCGTGGCATTTAGCATACGCAACACTTTTAGGATTAATTTTGTAGGATAATATGATATATCTTCATTCTCGTATTTATAGTTTACAATATACCAAAAAGAAAACTCCGTAACACTTATTTTTCCATCTGCAAAAAGACGCCCCATCTCAGTAGGATGTTCCGTCTCATCCATACAACCATACGCTTTAAAATATGTGAACAACGCTCTTCTTATTCTACCTTTTGCACCTTTGTAATCCTTATATACATTTTCATCTGCCAATATGTGTTCGGCTGCATCAATTTCCTCAGCAGATGACTCAGATGTTATATTTTTTTCAAAAAGAATCTTAAGTGCTTTTCTTGTCACTTCACTGATATACTTGTGCGTATCCATTGACCACTTCATATAATAACACCTCCTAAATAAATTTTAATGTTTCCGTTATTAATTCCATTAGTACATCTACAACTACTGAATTTCCAGCTTGCTTATACATTTGTGTATCAGATACAGCAATTTTAAAATCATCCGTAAATCCCATCAATCTTAAGCATTCTCTAGGAGCAAGCCTCCGAATTTTACCATTTGTTGTTACATAGTTGTCCTCCCCGGCTCTATGCATTTTATGCATCGTACTCATTAACGGCCTAGCAATCTTTAAATCAATCTCAGGAGTCATTGAAAAACCGCCGGTTCCCTCACTCATAATTCCAGGTAAAATTCTGTCCGAGAGAAAGTATTTTTCTGGGACATTTCCCTTTGCCTTTTCTATAGTAATTTTACCATTATTCGCAACAACATGTCCATCTGGTGCATTTTCCAACAAAAAATCCTGTAAGGAAAAATGTAATTGTTTTTCAACAGGAAATTTAAATTCTTGTCCACCTTCCTTAAAACCAACTACAAAAATACGTCTACGCTTTTGTGGAATTCCATAATTCACAGCATCTAATACTTGATAATGCAATTTATATCCTAATGACTCGAATACCCGTTGAACTACTTCCCATGTATGACCCTTGTCGTGTTTTATAAGACCTTGCACATTCTCATATATAAAAGCCTTTGGCTGGATTTCATCTACCAATCTTGCGAATTCATAGAACAGCGTTCCTCTTGCTTCTTCTAATCCTTTTTGATACCCCAATAATGTGAAGCTCTGACATGGACTACCTCCAACAAACAAATCGACTTATTTCTATATTCGTTTCCTTCTAAAAAGCGAACATTAAAATAATAATCGTCAGGGTCTATATCATAATTAGCCATATAAGACTTCATCACAAAATTAGTTTTTCTGGCAGGTATCTTTGATCTGATATATGCTTTTCTATCATTAAGATTTTTTATTTCTCTTAATTCTGCATGCATCTTATCTTCATCTTCTACGAAATCAATTTCTCCATTATCGCAGGCAAATACAATATCATGCGGTATATTCAATCTTTTTAATGCAAATTCAGCTGCACCTATTCCACTAAAAATAGTTGCAACCTGTAATTTATCTTTGGGCATACTAGTCCTCCTCAAATATTCCAGTATTAATTATAGATTTTAACACTTCCATTAACACATTTACGGCTATCGAATTTCCAACTTGTCTATACATATGTTGGTCTGGAACAATTATTTTAAAACTATCATCAAACCCCATTAATCGTAAACATTCTCGTGGAGTCAAACATCTTGTTACTCCTCGTACCCCATCAAATGTTCCTTTGAAAATTCTTTGATCTTCTTCCAAACGTTTGGAATATATGATTCAAATCTCATATCTCCAAACCAATTGTACTGCTGACAAGCAACTTGGCAACGAGCTATTTTCCCATTTAAAGCTACATGTTTTTTTTGTCCAGGATCCGTAACTCTATTAAATCCTTTTTCAGGCAAATAATATTTATTAGGAATATCTTGTTCCAAATAGTCGCTTAAAACCGAATTCAATTTTTGTTTCGGAGGTTCGCTTAATTTCAAAAACAATGATTCATATTGCTTTTGAAATCCAACAACAAATATTCTTCTTCTGTTCTGTGGCAAACCATAATCTTTTGCATTCAGTACCCAATATTTCCAACAGTAACCAAGATCGTCAAATATATCAGATATTACTTTCCAGGTTTGCCCGCCATTCATGATTAAGCATTCCCGTAAACATTTTCATATATGAATACTTTGGTTTAATTTCACTCACTAATCGTGCATATTCATAAAACAGCGTTCCTCTCGCTTCGTCCAATCCTTTTCTCTTTCCCATTATAGAAAAGCTCTGACATGGACTTCCACCGACAAACAAGTCAACTTTTCCTTCATACTCATACCCATCTAATAACTTTGCATCTTGAAAAAAACACTATCTTGCATTTCATAATTTGCCTTATATGTTTCTTCAACATAGTTTTTCCCTGATTCTCGATCATATAAGTTTTTTATATAATTATTTCGATCAGCATTGTTCATATTACGAGTTTCATCTTCAATTTGGCTATACTTGGTCTTTAGCTTTCTTTCACCATTGTCACATGCAAACACTATATCTTTTTCAATGCCCAGTCTCGTTAATGCATGTTCAACCGCACCAATCCCACTAAATACTGTAGCTAAATGTATCATATATTTCATCCTTTATATTTATTAGTCAGCACTCTTACCGCTATTAATCCAGTCATCCAATTCACTATATTTGAACTTCCAGAACTTTCCTATTCTGTGCGCTGGAATTTCTTTTTTTCTGTCTTTAATCCAGCCACGAAGAGTTACGGTTTTTATTCCTAAATACTCTGCTGCCTCATCAATGCTTATATATTTATCGGTTTTATTATCCATTTTTTCTCCTCAAACCTAAATTCAATATGCACCTTTTTTATTATAGCATGAAGAACGAATATTCGCCAGTTTTTTTATAGTTAATTATATTTGCTTATATTTCTTTAGTTTTTGTTATAACTAACCGCCCATCCTCACACTTCACTTCAATCTGCTCTCCGATGTCAAATCCCAACTCCGACAGCCACTGCCCTTTAAGTACTATACTCGGTGTCCGCTTATACTGGTATCCGCTTGCTTCATAAACCTTCATTTCTCTATATTTTTTATATGCCATAGGCTTCTTCCCCTTTTGCTGATTTATTAGACTTTTGCAGTAAGATTGACTTACGCTGAATGATTACTTCTTTTGCCAATTTATATATTTTTTGTGATACCCCCTTGAACAAGGGAAACGACAACGAGGAATAATTTCCTCGTCTAAGCACAGTTTTAGAATGTAAATTATAGCGATATGTAGAGGCACAAATGCCCAGTTTATGCGGGTTTCAGGCACTAGGGGATATCCAACTTTAGAGTCTTAACACCGGAAATAGCCAGTATATGTGAAATACCACTGACCTGGTATAAACCCTTTATCTCATCATCCAGATACGACTTGTCTCCAAGCAGCATGGACGAAAGCACTCCTGCCGTTGTCTCATCAGTCACCTCAAGAAGTGAAGCTGACAGCGTATCACGAAGTTTTTCAAGTCTGTGGTAATACCATGCATGTTTACCGGCGCTTGTCTTAATACTGTCTGCATTCACCGAGAAATCAATTCCCTGTGAGCGGTAAAAGCGCTCTCTGTCAAACTCTCCCTCATTGGTTGCAGACTTAAACAAGCCTATCTTGCCGCAAGCTTTCATATAATCGCCCAAATGTGCGCTTTTGCTGTCACAGTATACCACAACATCACCACAGGATATTTTTCTGTCAAAAGCCTTGCCGTACCCGGGCTGCACTACGCAGTCCGTCATATAATACCTGTATGAGAAATATTTGTATTCAGTTTTATAAATCTTCCCCCAGACGATGACAGATTTTTCATCTGTCATATACTGCATATAGCTGTCACGGTTTTCATCCACTGAAGCGTATCTGAATTGTGCTGTTGCAAAAACAGCTGACGATATCAGGATAAGCAAAACAACTATGCGCCCGATACCGGAAAGGCTGCCCTTAGACACCACACACTCAGCTATTAAAGCCACAACCAGCATGGCAAAACCCAAAAAGCCAAAGCCCCTGCCATACATACCTGAAACAGTTCCTGCAGTATAGACCAACGCAAATAAAAACATCGGTCTTTTACTAATACTCTTCTCCTCCTAATCCAATCTATTCTATTTTTCAGTTTTTTCCGTGGAATCATCAGAATCCACTATATCCTTATTAAACTCATACATGTCACTTAGCTTGTAATTATAAAGCAGCATGCCGTCATTCTCACCGTCAAGTGAGATCTGTACCTTGTCCACAGTAGGAAGTGAGGTGAGTGAATTAACTATCGAATACAGCACCACATCCTCTGTCAGCTTATTGTCAATAGTATTTCTGAACGATGAGTCAAAGTTCAGATAGCATATTCTATCTGCCACAGACACATTGATAAGCTTTGTTGTGCCCGGAAGAGTTGCCTTGAGCTTAGAGCCTTCGGCCCCTCAATAAGCTGCTCAACAACAAGCTTTTCAAGCGCTATATTTGAGCTGTAATGTATCACTCTGGTCTGTTTTTCAAGCCCTGTACCATCCTTGTCAGCAAAATAAAGCGTGAGTGTCTCCTTCACACTTGTATTAATCTGTTCACCCGGATTCTCAACAAAATCATCAGCACCCATGCTACCGACAATCTCATCATCCGAGTCCACAAGAGGAATACTGTTTACGGTAAATGTCACATATGAAATACTATCCAGCTGTGTGAGCGTGCGGACTACAGAAGCTCTCAAAAGCACCTCCTGCGCAGCCGTAAGGTCATAATACTCCTTGCTGAAATCCACAGTGCAGTTATAGTTTTTCTCGTCATGACCTCTCACAGACACCTCATCCGGAATTGCCTTGCGCAGTCTTGAGTCTTCAGGCTTATCCTGCAGTCTTCCAAGGAGCTCATCCACCTGCTTGTCCACATCTGAGTTTTTGCTTCTAAGCACATATGACTCCGGCACGCTGCTCGTAACATCCATATTCAGACAAAACACCTCAACCGTATTATCTGCTTTTTTCTTTGTGCAGCCGCCCATGGAGAGCAGAATTACTGCAGTGAGAACGAATATAATTATTCTTTTCACGTCAAGCCTCCTATACAATATAGTTGAGCGGTATACGCACATCAAAGGTAGTGCCCTCTCCCATCACACTGTGAGCCTTTATAGCTCCCCTATGCATAAGAATAGAGCTTCTTGTAATGGCAAGTCCCAGACCTGTACCGCCAATCTCTCTCGAATGCGACTTGTCCACGCGATAAAATCTCTCATAGATGTGCTCTAAGGACTCCTCCGGTATACCGATACCGTTGTCCTCCACCTTCAGATAGAAATACTGATGATCCGCATTTAAGGATACATGCACATAGCCACCGGTCTCATTGTCATTGTACTTGATTGCATTCTCAATGAGGTTTGTAAAAGCAAGCGTCAGCTTCACCTCATCTATCTCTGCAGTTACCGGTCTGAAGCTCTCGAGTACAAGCTCCACCTGCTGCTTGTCAGCAATCGGCTGAAGTCTCTTCATAATCTGCTCGAGCAGGTCATTGATATTAACACTCTCGATATTCAGCGTGGCAGCCGACTTATCCATCTTGACCAGTGATAACAGGTCATTTATTATCTTTGTCTCTCTGTCTATCTCGCTTGTGATATCTCCCATGAACTCCCTGTACATCTCAATCGGAGCCTCATCACCCATGCTGTTGATGGAATCTGCGAGTACCTTCATGGAAGTAAGAGGTGTCTTGAGCTCATGTGACACATTCGATACAAACTCCTGTCTGGACTCATCCATGACCTTCATTCCGCTCATCAGCTCATTAAAATTCCTGCTTATTATAGCAGTCTCCGCATAGTCATCTACATCCAGCTGCTCTTTTCCAAAGCCATCCTTAATGTCTGATATCTCGTCAGAAAGCTTCTTAATCGGAACAAAAAGGTGCAAAAGCACAAGCACACCAAAAAAGAGCACCACCGCACCTGCGATAATAGCAACCGTCACCGCAATCTGTGTCAGATACGACATATTTAGCGATATATTGTCCGTCGACACACTTACAACAAGTGCTCCCTCTATCTTTGAATCCTTGTCGTTTGGATTGCTTATCGGAACAGAAAGCTCGATATAGTGGTTTTTAGAATCGTAGTTTGTAATCTCTGAAGCAGAGAAGGTCTTGATAACCTCCTCTGAGACAATAGTATTGCCATCATCTAAATTGTACGTATCCTTAATAATCTTAAAATGCTTGTCAACTATGAGCACACGGCCCTCATATATAGTAGTAAGAGTGTCAATCTGAGCATCAATATTGCTCAAGTCACTGCCATCCTTATCAAAGTATTTACTTGTGGATATCTTGTTTGCGAGAATCTTTGCCTGACTAAGCACTTCACTTTCGCGGATTGAAACCGCTCTGGACTCGTAGGTGTTAAGTATGCCGAAGCACAGCACCACCTCCGGTACCAGAACGAGAACAAAAATCATGAAAATCAGCCTGGATTTCAGACTCTTATAAAATGCAAAATGTACTTTACTCTTAAACATTTTAGAACCTTTCTGAAAGTATTACTTCTGGTTGTAGTAATATCCCACACCCCACTTGGTATGAACGTACTTCGGCTCGCTTGGATTTGCCTCAATCTTTTCACGAAGACGTCTGACATGCACATCAACCGTACGCACGTCACCCGGGTAATCCTCGCCCCATACAATCTTTAAAAGGCTCTCCCTACTGTACACTTTATTTTCATTTTTTATCAGAATCTCGAGCAGTTCAAACTCTCTTGCAGTCAAATTGATTTCATTATCGTTTATGAACAGACGTCTGCTGTCACAGTCGAGCTTGATATCACCCTTTTCAATTACAGATGACTGTACCTGTGGTGCGCGTTCCGGTGAAGTACGCCGCATGATTGCCTTGATTCTGGCCTTTACCTCAAGAATATTAAATGGCTTTGTGATATAGTCATCAGCGCCGTACTCAAGTCCTAAAATTTTGTCCATGTCATCGCCCTTTGCAGTGAGCATGACAATCGGGACATCAGAAAACTCCCTTATTGCCTGACACACCTCAAAGCCATCCATCTTTGGAAGCATGACATCTAAAAGAATCATATCATATGAATTGGCCTTCGCCATATTTAAGGCCTCCTCACCGTCATATGCGCAGTCTACCTCCATGCCATCCTGCAGCAGACTGAAACGTATTCCTTTTACAATTAACTTTTCGTCGTCAACGACCAGCACTTTTTTTGCCATTTATACACTCCTAATTTACTGTTATATCATCTTTTATTTTATTAAACATCGCTTCACCAATGCCTGACACCCTCGTGATATCCTCAATCGAAGAAAACAATCCATTTTTGGCGCGATCTTCAACAATACTCTTTGCCTTGCTCTCACCAATTCCGGAAAGAGCCATTAGCTGCTCGACAGTTGCGGTATTGATATTGATCTTGCCATCCTTTACGCCGATATGCTCCTCAGCGCCGCCCTTCATCAGCGAGCCATCTATGCCGGTGGTATATGTGCCCTCAGGTATGTGATCCGACTTAAGCTCCTCTACAGTCGGGAAATACAGCATCTGCCCATCATACAGCTCTGATGCCAGATTCCAAAAGCTCTTGTCAGCTGTATCCAGCATGCCTCCTGCCATATCAACGAGCTCACAAACTCTCGCGCCCGGCTTTACTCTGTATACACCGGGATTGGCAACCTGACCACAGATATAGACACACCACTCAGTAGATTCATCAGTGTCATCTGCTGTGTCTTTTGCCTTCTGCTCCTGTTCTCCATCGGATGAAGCTTTCTTCTCCTTGGAATCAGCAGTATGTCTGTTTACATCACTTGAAACCACAGCAGTCTGCTCCGTTTCAGAAGCAAAATGAACTGTGGCATCATCCTTTTTACAGCCGCAAAGGCCAAACGCTATTGTTAAAATAAACGCACTTAATAATATTATTTTTTCATATGGTCTCCTTTGATTAATATCATAATCTCAAAGGAGAAATCGATGTCCTCTTTATTTTACAGACTTTTTGACAGTATTACAAGTGTTGTTTCAAGTTTTTCTATCATTTCGTCAACATCACTCTTTTCGATAACAAGAGGAGGCACAAATCTAAGCACATTGCTGCCTGCCGTAATGACTATAAGGCTTGATTTAAAGCCTCTGCTGAGACCTTTCCTACAGGAAGGCTGCACTCCACGCCCTGCATGAGTCCCATACCCCTTCTGGCTGTGAGACAGTCAAATTTTGCGACAAGCTCATCAAGCTTCTTCTCCAGGTAAGGTGCAACCTCTTTTACATGGCTTACTATATCAAGACGCTTAAACTCATCAAACACTGCACTTACTGCGGCTCCTACGAACGGATTGCCGCCGTATGTGGTGCCATGGTCGCCAGGTGCAAGGGATTTATCTGCCACCCTCTGTGTCATGAGAAAAGCACCAACCGGCACGCCACAGCCGAGTGCCTTCGCACAGGTCATGATATCAGGCTTTACATCATAGTTCTGCCATGCGAACATCTCGCCACTTCTGCCCATGCCGCACTGTATCTCGTCAAGGATAAGAAGAATATCCTTTTCATCACAGAGAGCTCTCACTCCCTCGATAAACTCCTTCTTTGCCGGGTAAATACCGCCCTCACCCTGAATAGTTTCCATAATAATGGCGCAGGTTTTGTCTGTCACCTGAGCCTTAACACTCTCTAAATCATTGAAATCCGCAAACTTAACTCCCGGCATAAGAGGCTCAAACGGCTCCTGATAATGTGCATTGCCTGTAACAGAAAGCGCTCCGATGCTTCTTCCGTGGAAGGAATGGTTCATGGCAATTATCTCATGTCCGGAATGACCATCTCTTGTAAAGGCATATTTCTTTGCAGCCTTGATAGCTCCCTCAATAGCCTCTGTACCACTGTTGGTAAAGAAAATACGGTCCATTTTGCTTGCCTTAAGTACCTTGTCTGCCGCCTCGATGACAGGCGCATTGTAGTAAAGGTTTGATGTATGTAAAAGCTTATCAACCTGTGCCTTTAATGCCTCCTTGTGGTGCTCATTGCTGTAACCAAGTGCACATACGGCTATTCCTGCAGCGAAGTCCAGATATGCATTGCCATCTGTATCATACAGATGTACTCCCTCGCCGTGATCAAGTACAAGTGAAAATCTGTTGTAGGTGTGAAGAAGCTCCTTTTCTGCCTCATCAATGTATGACTGTTTATCCATATTATTGCTCATTGTTAAATTTCTCCTCCGAATCTCCAAGAATAGCTGTTCCGATTCCTCTGTTTGTGAATATCTCAAGCAGTAAGCAGTGCGCGATACGTCCATCAAGAATATGTACTCTTGAAACTCCGTTATCAATGGCATCTATGCAGTTGTTGAGCTTAGGAAGCATGCCTCCGCCGATAAAGCCATCACCTATAAGCTTCTTTGCATCTGAGACTGTGAGCTCTGAAATAAGTGTATTCTTATCTGAAGGGTCCTTGTATACACCCTCGATATCTGTGAGGAATGCAAGCTTTTCTGCTGAAACTGCTCTGGCGATAGCACATGCTGCATCATCTGCATTGATATTGTATGTATTGTATTCGTCATCAAGACCGATTGGACACACGATTGGAAGGAAGTCCTTCTCTAACAGGTCATAAAGTATCTTTGGATTGACATCAGTGATTTCTCCTACAAAGCCTATATCCTCTCCGTTTGAATACTTTTTCTTTACCTTTAAGAGGCCACCGTCCTTGCCGCTCACTCCGACAGCCTGCACACCAAGCTCCTCAACACGTGTAACGAGAGATTTGTTTACCTTATTCAGTACCATCTCGGCAATCTCCATTGTATCGGCATCAGTCTTTCTGAGTCCGTTTACAAATACAGGCTCCATGCCGACCTTTCCTACCCATTTGCTGATCTCCTTGCCTCCACCGTGTACGATGATAGGCTTGAAGCCAACCAGCTTGAGAAGTGTGACATCCTGGATCACCTGCTTTTTAAGCTGTTCGTCAACCATTGCAGATCCGCCGTACTTTACAACGATAATCTTTCTGTTAAATCTCTGTATATACGGAAGTGCCTCTATGAGCACCTGTGCCTTTTCCATTACCTGTTCCATGTTCTTATCTGCCATTGTACTGCTCCTTATTTGTTAAATCTTGTTATATTTTCTTCGTTAAGTGTGAAATCATAGTAATTTAAGTCTTCTCTGAATGTCCATCCCTCTTCCTTCCAGAAGTGGTTTCCAAGCTCATTCACCTTGAAGGCTATGATTGACACCTTGTTGATATGCTCTGCCTGAAGTGCTCTCATGCAGGCAACCACCATACTCTTTCCGATGCCGCACTTTCTGTAATGCTCATCCACGCATACATGATACAGGCAGCCTCTTCTGCCATCGTGACCGCAGAGTATGGCTCCAACTATCTTTCCATCTTCTACCGCTACAACACTCGTAGTCGGATTTCTCTTAAGAAATCTAAGGACTCCCTCTCTTGAGTCGTCAATAGAACGGATTCCAAAGCCGTGAATGGTCTGCCAGAGGCTGTACACCTCGTCATAGTCATCTATCGTCATAACCCTTATTTCATATTTATTCTCATTACTCATTTTATTAAATCATCCTTATATTTTTATATAACTATCAGCATTATAATGCATCTTTCTGATAATTATTTTCCTATTATTAATTATTACGGGAACATAGGAACCATATTAAGTCCCTCTGCCTCATCGAAGCCAAATAACAGATTCATATTCTGAACCGCCTGTCCTGCAGCACCCTTTACCAGATTGTCAAGAGCACCCATCATAATAATTCTGCCGGTCCTCTCATCAATCACAAAGTTTACATCCACATAGTTGCTGCCCTCAACCCACTTTGTCTCAGGGCAGACACCTTTTTTGAGCACTCTGACAAACTTCTCATTTGCATAATACTTATCGTAAACTGCCTTAATCTCATCATATGTAGGAAGTGTTCCGTCAGGCTTTTTCTTAAGTGTCGCATACTCTGTAGCGAGGATTCCTCTGTTCATCGGAACAAGATGTGGAGTAAAGTTGATAAGGATTTCTTTTCCTGCCGCATATCCAAGCTGTTCCTCTATCTCAGGGGTATGTCTGTGTGAAGCAACGCCATATGCCTTCATGCTCTCATTTACTTCACAAAACAGATTAGGTGTCTTTGCACCACGTCCTGCGCCAGATGTGCCTGACTTTGCATCGACGATAAGTGTATCTGTATCAATAAGTCCCTCCTTAACAAGCGGATAAGCTGTAAGGATGGAGCATGTGGTATAGCAGCCCGGATTTGCAACAAGCCTTGTCTCCTTTGTGACCTTGTCCCTGTTTATCTCACACAGACCATATACAGCCTCATCAATAAACTGCGGCGACTTGTGCTCAATCTTGTACCATTTCTCATATGTGGCTACATCCTTGATACGGAAGTCCGCTGACAGATCGACAATCTTTACCTTACTTAATATATCCTCAGTGAGCACGCCTGCCAAAAAGCCCTGTGGGGTCGCAGTGAAAATCACATCAACAGACTCTGCAAGCTCCTCCATATTGTCATCCATGCACTTTGCATCAACTATCTGAAACATATTTCCATAGATATCGGCATAATTCTCATCCACATAGCTTCGTGAGCCATACCATGCAATCTCTACCTCTTTATGATTCATCAAAATTCTCACGAGCTCTGCTCCGGCATATCCGGTGGCTCCAATAATACCAGCCTTTATCATAGTATTTCCTCTTTTCATATTGTATTTCTGCATAACCATATAAAATGGGTCTGACGCATCATACATAATAATATAGTACAGTAATTTCAATCCGTAAAGAGAAAAATTATACAAAATTATGTATAATTATACATGCATAATGTATATTTTTTCACTTGCAATATGTAAAGAACTGGTATATATTTATTCTAAAGTAATTATTCAAGGCTTTTAGACACAAAAGCAGTTAATGGTTACCATCATAAAGAATAAACGAAAAGAGGACACGCACTTATGAAAGACAAAGTTGTATTAGCTTATTCAGGCGGACTTGATACTACTGCTATCATTCCATGGCTTAAAGAGACTTATGACTATGACGTAATCTGCTGCTGCATCAACTGCGGACAGGGAGAGGAGCTTGACGGACTCGATGAGAGAGCTAAATTATCCGGAGCTTCAAAGCTTTACATAGAGGATATCTGTGATGAGTTCAGTGAGGACTACATCGTACCTTGTGTACAGGCCGGCGCAGTTTATGAGCACAAATACCTCCTTGGAACAGCAATGGCAAGACCGGGCATCGCAAAGAAGCTTGTAGAGATTGCAAGAAAAGAAGGCGCTGTAGCCATCTGCCACGGTGCAACTGGTAAAGGAAACGACCAGATCCGTTTCGAGCTCGGTATCAAGGCGCTCGCTCCTGATATCAAGGTAATCGCTCCATGGCGTCAGGACAACTGGAAAATGGATTCACGTGAGGCTGAGATCGAGTACTGTAAGGCACACGGAATCGACCTTCCGTTCGGCACAGATTCAAGCTACAGCCGTGACCGTAACCTCTGGCACATCAGCACGAGGGACTTGAGCTTGAGGATCCTTCACAGGAGCCAAACTATGACCATCTGCTCGTATTAAGCGTCACACCTGAGCATGCTCCTGACGAGGGTGAGTATGTTACAATGACATTTGAGAAGGGTGTTCCTACATCTGTCAACGGCAAAAAAATGAAGGTAGCAGACATCATCAGAGAGCTCAACCGTCTCGGTGGCAAGCACGGCATCGGCATCATCGATATCGTTGAGAACCGTGTAGTAGGTATGAAATCACGTGGTGTATATGAGACTCCCGGTGGAACAATCCTCATGGAGGCACATGACCAGCTCGAGGAGCTCTGCCTTGACCGTGCCACAATGGAGGTCAAAAAAGAAATGGGCAACAAGCTCGCTCAGGTAGTATACGAAGGAAAATGGTTCACACCACTTCGTGAAGCAATCCAGGCTTTCGTAGAGTCAACACAGGAATATGTAACCGGAGAAGTTAAATTCAAATTATATAAAGGCAATATCATCAAGGCCGGCACTACTTCACCATATTCACTCTACAGTGAGTCTCTTGCAAGCTTTACTACAGGAGATTTATATGATCACCATGATGCAGACGGCTTCATCACACTGTTTGGTCTGCCACTCAAGGTTCGTGCAATGAAGCTTCTTGAGCTTGAGAACAAGAAAAATAATTAATTGTTACAACAAATAAATCGAGTAGGAGGCGGTGGCTAACCGCTGTCCTCTCACAGCACCGTACGTACCGTTCGGTATACGGCGCTTTCAATAGTTGACGTGCACTGACTGATAGGCTGTGGCTAAATCATAAAAGCCGCT
>ENA-OQIR01000138-OQIR01000138.1-human-gut-metagenome-genome-assembly--contig:-NODE-138-length-32895-cov-1.862518_pt1 | contig 32895 bp, 42 predicted proteins | sample MGYA00242580_ERZ504745 | MGnify/ENA primary metagenome ERZ504745 (study PRJEB26092, sample SAMD00036214) | human gut metagenome | host: Homo sapiens | study: EMG produced TPA metagenomics assembly of...
GCGCTCATTGGAAACCACTCGCGTGTTTCGCGTCTCTTTCTCTCCGGGGCTGACGCTCTCCCCCCGCTCTGTCCAGCTCTCCGCCAGACTCGCTTCTAAAGGAATTACGGGTCTCTTTTCTTCTTCACGTTGTTTAATTTTCAAGGTCCTTGCTTCCTGAAAAAGCCTTGCCATCTGCCATTTTACAGTGCTTTAATCACCGGCAAATGTGCCTTCAATCTTCTCAAGAGAGCGATAATTATTATATCGTGTTCTCCAGGAAATGTCAAGTACTTTTTTCCACTCTTTTTCTTCTTTTTTCGAAAAGCGGAAACTGGAAGCGTGATTAGAATGATATCATAGGAACAACATGATGTCAAGGCTTTTTCATAAGATTTCCCGATAATTTCCAAAATATGCATTTCATTTTAATTTGTTCCTTAAAATTATCCATAAGGGCGCTTGTTTTTTGTATGATATCCTTTTATTGAACTATCAACGAAAGTTTGCTATAATAATTAGGTTAGCATTGAAAGGGATTGGGAGGAAATAACATATGCCCATTAAGATTCAAAACCAGCTTCCGGCGCTTAAGGTGCTGGAGTCTGAAAATGTTTTCGTTATGACCAACGACAGGGCGATGACCCAGGATATCCGTCCATTAAAAATTTTAATTTTAAATTTAATGCCTACTAAGGTAGAAACAGAAACCCAGCTGCTGCGCTTGCTGGGCAACAGCCCCCTGCAGGTAGATATCGAGCTTCTTCAAGCCGCCACTCATGTTTCTAAGAACACGTCCCAGTCCCATTTGAATACCTTTTATAAGACCTTCGATCAAGTGAAGGGCGAACGCTACGATGGAATGATTATTACTGGCGCGCCGGTGGAGCTTCTGCCCTTTGAGGAAGTCGATTATTGGGATGAGCTGTGCCAGATTATGGAGTGGAGCAAGAACAACGTCTATTCCACCTTGCATATCTGCTGGGGCGCTCAGGCGGGTTTATATTATCATTATGGGATTCCTAAGTATTTATTGGATGAAAAGCTGTCCGGCGTGTTCCGCCACCGCATATTGGATATTTACCATCCGCTGATGCGGGGATTTGACGATCGCTTTTTGATTCCGCATTCCAGAAACACCGAGGTGCGCCGGGAAGATATCGAGCAGCACGAGGAACTGGTGATTCTTGCTACCTCCCGCATCGCAGGTGTTTCTATTGTTGCCAATAAAAACGGCAGGCAGTTTTTGTCACCGGACACGCGGAATATGACCGGAACACTCTGGCGAGCGAGTATTTTCGGGATGTTCACAAGGGGCTGCGCCCCCATGTACCGATGAATTATTTCCCAGGCGACGATCCCAATACTCTGCCTCCTCTTACTTGGCGTAGCCACGCCAATCTACTGTTCACTAATTGGCTCAATTACTACGTCTATCAGCAAACGCCGTATGATCTAAAGGAGATCAAAGGCTATTAAGCGGAAAAGCCGGATAACACCAGCTTTACTGCGGGCAGCTCTCCTGCTGGTTCTTCTGTGCATTGTCATCTGCGTCAAAGCGTATAAAGACGTGTTTTCTCATTTTATTTTCAACCGATTTGAAATAGAATAAATTTGAAAATCACTGTTTCAGATAGGCATAAGCCGTAAAAGCTGCAACAAAAAAGCGGTCCTCTCAATTTAGGAGGACCGCTTTTTATACCTTTTGATAACTGATGCCTGCATCTCTGGCAGGTGACCTGGATTTTTCCCCTCCCTCTGGGGGCTCTCAGCTTCTGCTTGCAATTGGGGCATTTGAAATATTTATATTCCTGGTGGGCCTTAAAATTTTGATTTGCGGATTTGAACCAGTTTTTCACCGGGTTCCACACTCTCAAAAACGCCCAGTTTTCCGCCTGGCGCTTCGCGATATTTCGGGACAGCATCCGATAAAAGCAAAACACCATAGGGATATACGCCAACAGCCAGATCAATGGCACGGGAATCAGGGTCAAGGTCAAAGATAGAATCAGATATAGGATAATCAGAGCAAAGGTAAGCTGGTCAGCCCCATATCTGCCGTACATAAAACGATACAACCAATTCATCAACCGCTCCGTCCTTTCCTTACGCTATATGGTAACACTGAAAAACGCAGGTCAATACGGCGGAATCTTTATTAAAAGTAAATTTAAAGATCGTTCATTTTTCAAGGCGAAATCAGGAAAGCTTGGCCTTTAATTCCTGCAGAATCTTTTTCTCTCGTCGGGAAACCTGCACTTGGGTCATCCCCAGCACCTCGCAGTCTGGGTTTGGGTCCGGCTTTTGAAAAAGCGCATGACGATTAAGCTGCGGTCTCTGGGATCCAGCTCTCCCACCACCTGCTTTAATGCGATCAACTCGGAAATTTTCTCCTCCGGAGCCTCGGTAGGCACATCAATCTGCCCTCCGCCGTTTTCCTCATCCGCGCTCAGCGAAAGCGGCTGCTGAGAAGCTCCCAGCGCCTGAGACGCCTCCGCCGGCTCCACGCCCAGCTGCTCCGCCAGCTCGCTGATGGTGGGCTGGCGCCCTTCCCGCAAGGAAAACTCATTGCAAGCCCTGGCTGCCTTTAAAGAAAGCTCCTTCAGCGCCCGCCCTACCTTAATCGCTCCGCCGTCACGGAACAGCCGGCGCATTTCTCCCAGAATCACCGGCACGGCATAGGTAGAGAACTGAAGCCCACGGCCCTCGTCAAAATGATCCACCGCCTTCACCAATCCCAGGCAGCCCGCCTGAACCAGATCGTCGTATTCAATTCCTCTGCCCCGAAACCGCTTCGCGCAGGCGTGCACCAGCCCCATGTTGCTTTCAATCGCCTGCTCCCGGTTATCCATTTTGCAGCCCACGGCGGATAATCACCTTTTCCATGGCCACAGTGGTACCTTTTCCCACCTTGGAAGATACCTTCAGACGGTTCATAAAGCTTTCCATCACCACAAAACCCAGGCCGGCCCGTTCTCCGCCCGCCGTGGTGAACATGGGCTCCATGGCTTTTTTTACATTCTCGATGCCGCAGCCCTTATCCCGGACCCGGATAGCGATGGTGCCGTTTTCGAACAGCTTTACGTTTATGTAAATCATCCCCAGATCCTCCCGGTAGGCGTGGACAATACAGTTGGTCACCGCCTCGCTGACAGCGGTTTTAATATCTGCCAGCTCGTCGATGGTCGGATCAATCTGGGCCACGAAAGCCGCCACGGCGGCCCGGGCAAAGCTCTCGTTCGATGACCGGCTTAAAAATTTCAGGTCCATTTCATTAACGGGTTTCATTGTCTGCTTCCTCCTCTGTGTTCCTTTTCTGGGGACGCGCCTTTTTTCCATGACTCCAAGCTGCTCCAGGCCGGAAAGCTTGAATACCCGGCTTATGTATTTGGTACGTGAGTCACTTCCACTTCCCCGCCGTTCTGCTGCATTACCTTATACCGTCCCCATCACCAGGCCGATTCCAGAGCTGTCCATAAAATCCACTCCCTGAAAATCCAGCAGCAAAAGACCGGGCTTGTCCCTTTCGATGGCCTCGTCAATGGCCAGCCGGAGCTCCCTGGCGGTATGATGGTCGATATCTCCTGTCAGCGCGGCGGTCAATACCCCATCCTGATTTGATAGTGTCACACCCATGATGTTCCCTCTTTTCCAGAAAATATTCATAAAACGGCATAAAAAAAGCTCTATCCTAGTTTAAAGGATAGAGGCTGTGAATTTGCTCGAACGATGTCGCCCGATTCAGCTGTTTTCTTTTTCGGCAGGCCCGTTCAACAGCAGCGGGCGAATTTCTCCCGCGAGATAAAGGGAGCCGCAGATTACAATGGCCCCGTCTTCTCCCGCCAATTTCCTGGCCAGGCAAATTGCTTTCGAAAGATCCTCCTCCGCAAAAACCTGGGAGCAGTATTCCCTCGCCCGGTCAGCCAGCTCCGCAGCGGCAGCGCTCTGGGATTTTTCGGGGATGCGGTAATCAAGGCTTGGAATAGTGAGGCAAGGCTTCTCAAGGAGGACCTGCTGTCCTTGTCCTTCAGCATTCCCATGACGCCAATGATTTTCCGGTGGGGAAGATATTTTTCCAAGGCCTGAGCCAGCACCCGGGCGGCGCCCGGGTTATGGGCCCATCCAGAATAACCAGAGGGCTGCGGCCAAGAACCTCCATACGCGCGGGAATATACGCCCTGGCTACGCCCGCCTGCATCGCCTCTCGGGAAATGCGGTATCCCTTTTCTTTCAGCAGCTCCAGGGCCGCAAAAGCCGCTGCGGCGTTTTTCAGCTGATGGGCGCCCAAAAACGGAAGCTGGTATTTCTCATCGCGGTAGCTCGCCACGGTTCCCTCTATGGAAGACGACACCTCCCGTACGGAACTGGGCGACGGCAGAACCAGCCGGCCGTTGTGGTTCTGCACCGCATGGGCCACCACGCCGTACACCCCTTCCTCCTGGTCTGGTACAGCACTACATCGCCGCCCTCCTTCACAATACCGCATTTCTCAAAGGCGATTTGCTCCACAGTATCCCCCAAAATAGCGGTATGGTCCAGAGAAATAGACATGATGACCGCCGCCAAGGGAGTATCGATGACGTTGGTGGCGTCAAAGCGTCCGCCCAGCCCCACTTCCAGCACAACGACATCACATTTTTCCTCATAAAACCACTGAAACGCCAGCGCTGTGATCAGCTCGAATTCCGTGATAACCTCTCCCCGCTCCGCCATTTCCTCCACCATCGGCATCAGACGGCCAAGAATACGCGCCAACGTTTCCTCGGGAATCTCTTCCCCGTTGATCTGGAACCTCTCTCGAAAATCCGTGATATAAGGGGAGGTAAACAAGCCGGTCCGGTAGCCGGCCTCTCTCAGCACGGAGGAAAGCAAGGCGCAGGCGGAGCCCTTGCCGTTAGTTCCTGCCACATGAACAAATTTTAACTGCTTTTGCGGATTCCCCATACGGTCCAGCAGAGCCTGAATCCGTTCCAGTCCCGGCTTCATACCAAACCGCAAAGAGAATTAATTTTATAGACTGCGTCACGATACGTCATAAAGCACCTTTTTCTTTTTGAGAATTTTGCAAAGCTGTGGTATACTAAATTTTAAATAGCCTGCGCCCTGCGGGCCAGAAGGAGGCTGAGGCCTGTGATTTATATTACCGGAGACACTCATTGTCCCACAGGTATGGATAAGCTGAACGAAACCAATTTCCCACAGCAGAAGCACATGACCAAAAAGGACTATGTAATTATCTGCGGAGATTTTGGAGATATTTGGTCCGCCAAAAGCAACGAGCAAAAAGATATGCTCCAGTGGCTTTCCCAGAGAAATTTCACCACACTATTTCTGGATGGCAACTGGGAGAATTACGGAAAGCTGAGCTCCCAAACCATAACCGTGTGGAACGGCGGCAGCGCGCACCGGCTTACCGACAGCGTAATCCACCTGATGCGCGGGCAGATCTATACGCTGAACCGCCGGTCGTTCTTCGTCATGGGCGGCGCCTGCTCCAAATATAAGGAGCTCCGGAAAAAGGACGGCACCTGGTGGCCTGAGGAAATGCCTAGTACACGAGAATATCGGGCGGCCTGGCGGAATCTGGAGAAAGCCCGCCGCAAGGTGGATTATATTCTTACCCATACCGCACCCTACTCCCTAGTCACTCAGCTGCGAGATGTAGAGGGGGAATATCCGCTAAACCTGTTTTTACAGGAGATAGAAGAAAAAATCCGGTATAAGCACTGGTATTTTGGCCATTTCCACCGGGATATGGAGTTGGACGAAAAGCACACCGGGGTATACCACAGGCTTCTCCACTGCGCTAGCGTATGGGGGCTGAGACTCATGAACACGAAAGGTTCAGGCTGCCGGCTAGGGCGCCTGAACCTTTCGTGCTTTGGTTATTTATCCGTTCAGAGCCTCAATGCTGGATGCGATCATTTTAATCTTATCCTCCAGCTTTTGAGCGTTTTGGCGGGCACCCTCCACCACGTTGGCAGGAGCTTTTCCAGTAAAGCCCGGATTATTCAGCTTTGCATTTACCTGATCCAGCTGCTTCTGAGCGGTTTCCAATTCCTTGTTCAGCCGCTTCAGCTCCGCCTCCTTGTCCACCAGCTCATCCATCGGGATGTACACCTTGGCGTCGGCGGTAACAATGGTCACTGCTCCCGGGATAGAAAAGGCCTCTCCGACTTCAACCTCGCTGGCGTAGGCCAGGCGCGCTACAAACTGGGCACCCTTACGGAAGGTCTCTTCAAAGGAGGAGGCCACATACACCTTGGCCCTTCTGGATGGCGGCACGTTCATTTCCGCCCTCCGATTTCGGATAGCGCGGATCGCCTCCATAATGCGGTGCATTTCCGCCTCTGCCTGGGGATAAGCGTACTTCTCGTTATACTTGGGATAATCCGCCGCCATCAGGCTTCCCCCTCGTGAGGCATGGTCTGCCAAATTTCCTCCGTAATATATGGCATAAAAGGATGCATCAGCTTTAAAATGCTGGTAAAGGTCCATACCAGCACCTGGCGGGCCCCCACAGAGGTTTCATCCTTAGCCATCAGCTGGTTTTGGCCAGTTCAATGTACCAGTCGCAGAATTGGTCCCAAATGAAGTCGTAAAGCTTCTGCACCGCGATGCCCAGCTCATATTTTTCCAGGTTCTCCGTTACTTCCTTGGTGACGGTATTCAAGGCGCTGACAATCCACTGGTCCTCCAGGGTCAAAGACTCCGGCAGTTCGTTTTTCACGTCAAAGCCGTCGATATTCATATGGATAAACCGGGCGGCGTTCCAGATCTTATTGGCGAAGTTCCGGCTGGATTCCAGCTTCTCCTCGGTAAAGCGCATATCGTTTCCGGGGCTGTTTCCAGTCACCAGGGTAAACCGGAGGGCATCCGCGCCGTACTTCTCGATGACCTCGATGGGATCGATGCCGTTGCCCAGGGATTTGCTCATCTTCCGGCCCTGAGCATCCCTCACCAGCCGTGGAAGAACACCGTCTTAAAGGGGATATCCCCCATGTGCTCCAGCCGGAGAAAATCATGCGGGCTACCCAGAAGAAAATAATATCATAGCCTGTCACCAGGGTGTCGGTCGGATAGAAATAGGAAAGCTCCGGGGTCTTTTCCGGCCAGCCTAGGGTAGAGAAAGGCCACAAGGCAGAGGAGAACCAGGTATCCAGGGTATCCTCGTCCTGATGGAGATGCTGCCGCCGCACTTGGGACACTTCTCCGGCGTTTCCTTTGCCACGATGGTTTCGCCGCAGTCCTCGCAGTACCAGGCGGGGAATCCGGTGGCCCCACCAGAGCTGGCGGGAAATGCACCAGTCCTTAATATTTTCCATCCAGTTGTAATAAATCTTTTCCATCCGCTCCGGAATCAGGCGGATCTTTTCTTCCCGCACCACGTCGATGGCGGGCTTGGCCAAGGGCTCCATTTTCACAAACCACTGCTTGCTGACCCGGGGCTCTACACGGTGCCGCAGCGGTAGCAGGAGCCGACGTTATGCTTGATCGGCTCAACCTTCACCAGGTAGCCGCCCTCGTCCAAATCCTTGACGATGGCCTTTCTGGCCTCTTCCCTGGTCATTCCCTGGTATTTGCCGCCGTTTTCATTAATTACGGCGCCTTCGTCCATCACATTGATTACAGGCAGGTTATGCCGCAGGCCCACTTCAAAGTCGTTGGGGTCATGGGCAGGGGTGATCTTTACCACGCCGGTTCCGAAGTCCATTTCCACGTATTCGTCGGCAACCACCGGAATCTCCCGTCCCACCAGGGCAGAGTCACGGTTTTGCCACATACGCCTTGTAGCGCTCGTCATCCGGATGCACCGCTACCGCGGTATCGCCCAGCAGAGTCTCCGGGCGGGTGGTGGCCAGGCGCAGCTCGCCGGTTCCGTTGGTCAGAGGATAGCGCAGGTGCCAGAAATTGCCGTCATGCTCGTCAAACTCCACCTCCGCGTCGGAAATGGAGGTTTTGCAGTGAGGGCACCAATTAATGATCCGCTCTCCACGGTAAATCAGGCCTTTTTCGTATAAGCGCACAAACACTTCCTTAACCGCCTCGCTGCAGCCCTCGTCCAAAGTAAACCGTTCCCGCTCCCAGTCACAGGAGGAGCCCAGCTTTTTCAGCTGTTCCACAATTCTGCCGCCGAATTTCGCCTTCCAGTCCCAGGCTCTTTCCAAAAAGCCCTCACGGCCCACATCCTCCTTGGTCAGGCCTCTTTTTCATAGCTTCCACGATTTTTGCTTCCGTAGCGATGGAGGCGTGGTCAGTGCCCGGCAGCCAAAGGGCGGAATAGCCCTGCATCCGCTTGAAGCGGATCAAAATATCCTGAATCGTTTCATCTAAGGCATGTCCCATATGGAGCTGTCCCGTAATATTCGGAGGGGGAATCACGATGGTGTAGGCTTTTTCTCCGGATCTACCTCCGCATGAAAGTAGCCGCCTTGCAGCCAAAAGTCATAAATCCGATCCTCAACCTCTCGGGGCTCGTACGCTTTCGCAAGCTCCTTGCTCATCTATCGTTCCTTCCTTTCATCAATTAGCGTCGTTAACCTTTATATTATCCCACTGAACAACCCATTTGTCAATGAAAAGGCTCCATACCCCCGGGAGAAAACGTTATGGCAATAACAAACGGCACGCCTTGCTGAAAAGCCGGCTCGTGACAGCCTTACCGGCTTCTGTATCACCGCTTTTCGCTATGCGAGTACATTTTTCTGTGATACCACACTGGATCACAACGGCACTGGGCTTAGCCGGCGGAAACCGTAGCTGGAAAACAGTTCGCCAGGCTTCCCCCTCTCAAACCTAAAACCAGAAAAATGAGACAAAAACACAAAAAAATGGTACAAACGGCGATAGACGAAAGGCCGCCTCTGGGGTACACTGAAAGAAAACAGATTTGAGCTTTTAGGAGGATTCCCGCTATGAATACCGTCAGTGCAAAAATTATGCTCATGAACGGCGATTTAGATGAAAAACTCGCTTACTTGTATGCCTGCCCCATAGAAGAAGCCGTGCTCCACCGGGAAAGGCTGATTAACGCCATTGAAAAATTTGAGGAGCTGTTCGGCGTCAGCCGGGAAATCTCTATTTTCAGCGCTCCCGGAAGAACGGAAATCGGCGGAAACCACACCGACCATCAGCTGGGCAGGGTGTTGGCCGCCAGTGTGAATTTAGATGTGGTCGCGGTCGTATCCGAAAATGACAGCAATCTGATCCGGGTAAAATCCGAGGGGTATCCCCAGGATACCGTGGATATTTCCTCTTTGGAGGTTGTGGAACAGGAAAAAACACCTCCGCCGCGTTAATCCGCGGCATGTGTTCCCGGTTCCGCCAGCTAGGCTACTCTACCGGCGGCTTTGACGCTTACACCACCTCCAATGTACTTCAGGGCTCAGGCCTTTCCTCATCCGCTTCCTTTGAGGTCCTTCTGGGCACCGCCATGAACGCCTTGTTCTGCGGCGGCAAGGAAACTTCCTTAAGCATTGCCCAGATCAGCCAATACACAGAGAACGTCTATTTTGGAAAGCCCTCCGGCTTGATGGATCAATCCGCCAGCTCCATCGGCGGCTTTATCACCATCGATTTTGAAAATAGGGAAGCTCCAAGGGTGGAAAGGATCGATTTTGATTTTGCCCACTGCGGCTACACTCTTTGCATCATTGATACCCACGGAAGCCATGCCAACTTAACGCCCGACTACGCCGCTATTCCCGAGGAAATGAAAAGCGTGGCCGCCTGCTTTGGGAAAGAGGTGCTGCGCCAGGTTCCGGAAGCCGAGTTTTACGATAGGCTTCCCCAGCTCCGTAAGCTGGTAGGCGACCGGGCTGTCCTGCGGGCGATCCATTTCTACGGAGACAATCAGCGGGTGCTTCGTCAGGTGGAGGCTCTAAGGCCGGAGATTTTGATTTATTCAAGACGTTAGTAATTGAATCCGGAGCCTCCTCTTATCAATATTTGCAAAATGTATTTTCCACCTCTTACCCTGGGGAACAAGGGGTATCCGTCACCTTGGCATTGTGCGAGCGGCTCCTCAAGAGCCGCGGAGGAGCCTGGAGAGTCCATGGAGGCGGCTTTGCTGGTACGGTCCAGACCTTTGTCCCTATGGATTACGTGGAAACCTTCCGCGAAAAAATGGACGCTGTCTTGGGAGAGGGTTCCTGCCACCTGCTTTCTATCCGTCCTGTTGGAGGTACCCAGGTCTTATAAGGGGCGGAAAAAAACAATCCTTCAGCCTTATTGAAGAACAAAAGCCAAAACGCAGCAGCATTCCAAAAACAGGGCCGCTCTATTTTGAGCCGCAATTGCCGTTTTGACATTTCTACTGTATTTTATCAGAAAGACGCTCGGCAGTTTTAAGCAAAGCTAAAGCAGCACTCCGACCAATATTGCTGTTGGAGTGCTGCTTTTCTATTTTGAAGCTTTGAAAAGCCGGAAGTTTAAGCCTGCCGCCACAGCCATACTATTGCTTCATCTGCTAGCGTACCCATGGCTTCACGGCCGGAAAGGTCAGAATCGGACATCCAAAAATGGCCTGGCGGACGGTTGCTGAAAGCCAGCGGACCAACTCTTATGCTTCTCTTCGCCAGGATTCATAATTCTTTGCTTTTTTCTCTTTTTGAGTCTATAAAATAGTTTTCGCAAAAGGATGCTGTCTGCAAAACTTCTCCCAGCCGCATGTGATTATAAAGCGCTTTCCAGCTCTTTTCTTTCTTCTACTCTTGATATAATCCGGCCGTCAGCCGCAAAAATTCTTCCAATAGGCGGCTCATGGCTTCTTCTGGTGTTTCGCCTGTCGCTTGGGAAAGCTCCTGATAAGACGCATAGGCTTCAGGCGGCAGACTGATCGTGATCGTCCTCATGTTCAATCCTCCGTTACAGCTTTTCTTCATCGTCCCCCGGCCGAAGCAATACTTCGCTGAACTTCACCAGCATATCGGTAATTGTTTCTTCCGCCGTACGGTTCGTCATAACGCCAATGGACCGGTAAAAAAAATAAACCTGGTCTGATACAATAAGGTCTATCCTCATATGAAATCCCCCTTTTGATTTTTGTACAGAAGCATACTATTCATGATAGCATGGCTTTTTTCTGTCAAAACCAGATTGCCTTCAGGGAATTTATGGTAATTGATTATCCCTGCAAAGACCGGCTTTCAACAGCGGCCTCACTAGAAGCTGGTAGATCTCAGTAGAATCTATCGCAGAGATAAGGCTGGGATTCCATAATGGTTACCGGATTTTCCATTCAATTAACAGATCATTTTTATCCTATGCCGTTCTATTAAAGGACAAAGCCCTCTTTCAGACGATTTTATTAGCGTTTCCTTTGCTGGGCAACCAGCATATTTGTAGCATTTAGTATTCTAACCCCGCTGCCGGCGTCCTATACAGCATACCTATCTTTTAAAAGCGGGACTAGGCAAAACAAAGCGGGATAAGGACTAGTCCTTATCCCGCTTTTGGGGTTTCGCTTTTTCCGCTGTTAAAGGAGACCATCCCGGTACGCCCCCAAATACTCGATACAGTAATCATCTACGCCGAGCACGGCCTGTGCCGCATACATTGTAGCTACCAGCTCCCGGTTCATCGGATCCATAATCGCGGCGTCCAATCCGGCAGTCATCGCCGCGGTCAAAAAGGTGCGGTTAATAAGAGCCGATTGGGAAGTCCGAAGGAACTATTGGAAAGCCCGCAGACGATATGGACATCCGGCAGATTGCTTCTGATTCCCTGAATAGCCCGAACCGCTCCAGGCCATAGCCTTCACCGGACCCCACAGGCCGAACCATCGGATCCAGATAGATATCTTCGGGCTCGAAGCCTTCCCTTCTAAGCTTTTCCGTAAGAATATTGGCAAGCTCAATTCTTCTCTCCACACCATCTGGAACGCCGGAGTCATCCATGCATAACGCTACCATCGCCGCTCCGCAGGTTTTTGCCGCTTCTACCATGGGAGCAAAACGATTCTCTTCCAGAGTTACGGAATTGATAACAGGCTTTTCTCCCCGGTACTCTTTAGCCAAAGCCAGGGCCACGCTGGGATCCGGAGTATCAATGACCAAAGGAAGCTTGGAAACCGCCTGTACCGTGTTCATCAGCCAGCGCAGGTTCTCCTCTTCTGCTTCCACAAACATTCCAGCATTGATATCTAAAAAATGAGCTCCCGCCTCCTCCTGTTTTACCGCCAAATCAGACACAAACCGGCTGTCCTTTTTCTCAATCGCGGCATAGACCGACGGGATGGAACTGTTCAATTTTTTCTCCGATAACAATCATAACTTTATCTCCTTTACTAAACTGTTTTTTATTTATCTCCGTTTCGTCTTGTAGTTGTCAACAAGTTGTAAAAAGATATTAAAACACGGTTAACCCTGGTCAAAACCCGTTGACAGCGCTCTTTTTTCGCCTTATACTGAAATCAGAAAATAACTCAGCTTACTCCGAGTTCAAGAACGCGTTTTTCATAATACTCCTCCCTTAAAGACAGGAGCCCGGCGACGGGTTCCTGTTTTTTTGCGGGGAAATTATCCTGTCAATTCACTTGGTTTTGAGGCGTTCCCTTTAAAAACGCTTCCACATTGTCGCATACTGTATGAAGGAGCCTGTCCCTGCTTTCTTTCGCGGCCCAAGAAATATGAGGCGTAATGACGCATTTCTCGCAATGGGTCAGAGGGTTTCCCTTTTCCGGCGGTTCCTCGCACAGCACGTCCATCGCCGCCCCTGAAAGCTTTCCGCCGTTTAAGGCCTCCGCCAGATCCTGCTCACGGATCACCTGCCTCGCGAGGTATTAATCAGGTAAGCGGTAGGCTTCATCAGCGACAAGGTTTTTCGGTTGACAAGCCCTGTGGTTTCCGGCGTTAAGGGACAGTGGAGGGAAAGCACGTCGCTTTCCCGGAACAGCTCCTCCTGAGACACCCACCGGTAACCTGAAGGCATGTCTTTTTTTGTCCTGCTGTAAACCAATACGTTCATTCCCAGGTCCGCCGCTATTTTTGCTACAGTCCGGCCGATGCTGCCAAACCCGTACACTCCAAAATTTTTGGATTCCAATTCCACCAAAGGCGCTTTCCAATAACAAAAATCCGTGCTATTCTCCCAATCGCCCTGGTGTACGGAATGATTATGGAGCGCCACATGATTAGTGAGGGCAAACAACAGAGAAAACGTCATTTGAGCCACTGCGTTGGTACAATAAGAGGGCACGTTGCAGACTGGAATGCCTAATTTCCTGGCGGCGTGAATATCGACTACATTAAAGCCCGTAGAAAGAGTGCCGATATATTTCAGGTTTTTTAAGCTTCGAATCATCTTTCCGCTTAAAACCGTTTTATTCGTAATCAGAAGCTCCGCCTCCTTTGCCCGCTCATAAAGCTCCTCCGGCTTTGTTCTGGCATAGACGGTTAGCTCTCCCAGCTTTTCGAGGCGCTCCCAGCTTAAATCGCCGGGATTGGTGGTTTCTCCATCTAAAACTACGATTTTCATAAAATTTCTCCGTTTCTTTGTCGGGATGCAGCCAGTCTTCGCCTGACTATGAAAAGATGATCAAGCGCAGCTGGTTTCTAATAACGTTGCCAAGCGCTAAAAAATGAGCGGCCGGCTCCTGCCAACAAGGCGCTATGACAGCACCGCGGCGAATAAAGTAAAAAATCATTTTTTATTATACTAGTGTTTGCCTTATTCGTCCATACCCAAAACTTCCGAGTCTTATGGAAAAATGATGTGAATAGCTGTACTTTTTTATCCTTTCCTTGACCTTAGCAGAATAAAAAAATATAATAGCTTTAGGTTCCCGTCATCATACATTTTAGCTGTGTGGAGGTATTTCATGTATTCACAATTAACCGTTGCAAAGCTTTTTGATTTATCTCAAACCCAGGCGGAAACGCTGCTGAACCGTTTTCAGTATCCCTGGGAAGCTCTTCCGCATATTAAGGAATTTATTCTGGCCCTGGGCCCTTCGCTGCCTAAGGATGAATACGAGGAGATCAAGGAAAATGTTTGGGCGGCCAAGTCCGCCGTTATTTTTCCTACCGCGTATCTCAACGGGCCGGTTATCATCGGTAAAAACACTGAGGTCCGGCACGGCGCATTCATACGAGGCAGCGCCTTAGTAGGGGATAGCGCCGTAGTAGGCAACTCCACGGAGCTGAAAAATGTCATCCTGTTTAATAACGTTCAGGTACCGCACTATAACTATGTGGGAGATTCTATTCTAGGCTACCGCTCCCACATGGGCGCGGGCTCTATTACCTCCAATGTAAAATCCGACAAGACCCTGGTAACGGTCAAGTATCAAGGAGAAAAAATTACCACTGGACTGAAAAAGTTCGGCGCTATTTTAGGGGATTGCGTGGAGGTTGGCTGCAACTCTGTTCTGAACCCCGGAAGCGTCATATGTCCCAACAGCAATATTTATCCCTTATCTATGGTGCGGGGCGTGGTTCCTCCAAAAAGTATCTATAAAACAGCTTCGGAAATCGCTGAAAAATTTTAGGAGTAATAAAAATGACCGATATTAATCTGGAAATCGCAAGGCTGGTGCAATACGGCGTAAAAAAGGGGCTTCTTCATCAGGAGGACGCCGTGTTCGCCGTCAACCGGATACTGGCCCTGCTGAAATTAAACGACTACACCAGGCGGCTGTTCCGGAGGAAAACCTGGCAAGCCCTCAGCCGATTTTAAACCGTATCATAGATTGGGCGGCGGAAAACGGCCTTCTGGAGAGTAATTTCTTCCGTTTTCGGGATCTGCTGGATACGGAAATCATGGCTTGTCTGATGCCTCGCCCTTCTGAGGTGATCTTATCAGTTTTCGCTCCCTTTTTCACATCAACAAAAAAGGTCGCCACCGATTATTTCTACCGGCTCAGCCAGAATTCCAATTACATCCGCACGGACCGGGTAAAAAAAGATGAAAATGGACGTCACAGACGCCTTACGGTCCAATGGATATCACCATCAACCTGTCCAAGCCTGAAAAGGATCCTAAAGCAATCGCTGCCGCCAGAAATATGAAAAGCACCTCTATCAAGTGCTTTTGTGCCGGGAAACCGAGCTACGCCGGAAGCGTATCCCAGCCCTCCCAGAGGCAACCACCGTGTGATCCCAATGGATCTTTGCGGTGAAACCTGGTATTTTCAGTATTCCCCCTATGTCTATTATAACGAGCATTGCATTTTATTAAATGGAAAACATGTCCCTATGAAAATAGAGCGCAAAACATTCGCCCGCCTTCTGGCGTTTGTGGAAAAGCTTCCCCACTACTTTATCGGGTCTAACGCCGACCTGCCATCGTGGGGGGCTCGATTCTTTCCCACGACCATTTCCAGGAGGGTGTTACGAGCTTCCTATGGCCAAAGCGCCGGCAGAGAAATCCATCTCCTTTGACGGTTATCCCCAGGTGGATGCCTCTATCGTCAAATGGCCCTTATCTGTCATCCGGCTTTCCTCTGTGGATCAAAGCGTACTCATCGATCTGGCGGATAAAATTCTCTTTCACTGGCGTTCCTATTCGGATTCCTCAGTGGAAATCAGAGCCTTTACCGGCGAGACGCCCCACAATACCATTACCCCCATTGCCCGCAAGCGGGGCAATCAGTTCGAGCTGGATCTTGTTCTGCGGAACAACCGTACCAGCGGAGCATCCTCTGGGCATTTTCCATCCTCACGCCGAATACCACCATTTAAAAAAAGAAAATATCGGACTGATTGAGGTTATGGGGCTGGCGGTTCTTCCGGCCCGCCTAAAATCCGAGCTTGCCCTAGTTGAGGAGGCTTTAACCGCACCTGAAAAAGCAGACCGCATTTTCTCTGAGGCCGCCATGGCGCCTCATTACGACTGGTATCGGGAACTAAGGAAGGCCTATTCCGGCGGGCAGGCTGCCCACGCCTTTGTGCAGGATCAAGTAGGCCGGGTATTCTCCGCTATTTTAGAGAATTCCGGCGTGTATAAAACCGATGAAACTGGCCGCAAAGCGTTTCTCCGGTTTATCGGCGCAGTAAATGGAAAGTAACGCTATGAACAAACGAATCGCCGCGATCCACGACCTTTCCGGATTTGGAAAGTGCTCTTTGACTATTATCCTGCCTATTCTTTCCGCCTGCGGGCTGGAAGCCTGTCCTCTGCCCACGGCTTTTCTATCCTCCCATACCGGCGGTCTGCCCGGCTTTACTCATCGGATCTTACCTCTGATCTGCTGCCCGCCGCCCGCCAATGGAGTGAACTGAAGCTCCGTTTCGACGGCATTTACAGCGGTTTTCTAGGATCCTTGGAGCAGATTTCCAAGGTGTCGGAAATTTTCGACCTGCTTTCAGGCCGGGACACCTTGATTTTGTAGATCCCTGTATGGCGGACAACGGAAAGCTTTATCAAACCTATTCCTCCGACATGGCCCGCGGTACCCAGCTGCTCTGCCATAAAGCAGATTTTATACTGCCCAATCTTACGGAGGCATGTTTTTTATTGAATGAGCCTTACCGCCCGGAGCGGTACCGAACCCGGGAGGCCGTAGCACGGCTGGCGCAGGACCTTGCCGCCCGTTTCCAGTGCGGCGTGGTGCTCACCGGAATTGGTTTTTCCCCGGAGCAAACCGGCGCCGCCTGTCTGGCCGGCCCGGGAGACGAGCCGGCTTTTGCGTTTTCTCAAAAAGTCGCCCGACATTATCACGGTACCGGCGACCTGTTCGCCAGTGTCTTTGTGGCCGCCAAAATGAAAGGCTGGAAATCGGCCGCTGCGCTCAAATCGCCGCGGATTTTGTCAGCGACACCATTGCCCGTACCGTCCGCGACGGCACGGATGAGCGGTACGGCGTAAATTTTGAGCAAGGAATTCCCGACCTGATCAGCCGGTTTCAAAAGGAGGCGCTATTGTGAACGGTATAACACTTTTATTTTTGATATGGGAAACGTCTTAATCGATTACAACCCCTTCCGTATTATGGAGGAAATCGTTGGCGATTGGGAAGCTATTCCTGAAATTATGGCCGCCACTGTGTTTTCTCCCCTGTGGATTGAACTGGGACAAAGGCGCCGTTTCCCAGGAGGATGCAGTAAAACTATGGTGCGCCAGGCGCCTCAGCATCAGGAGAAGATTCAAGCTGTAATGGAGCGGTGGGATGAAACTCTTCTCCCAATTCCCGGTATGCTGGAGCTGGTATCCCAGTTGAAAGCCCAGGCTACGGCCTGCACCTGCTTTCCAACGCTTCACTGCGCTTTTATCAATATCAAAACCGTTTTCCGGTGATGAAGATGATGGACTCTGTCCATATTTCCGCCAGTATGCGCCTGATCAAGCCTGATCCTAAATATACCAAAGAGTGCTGGAGGAACAAGGCCTTCAGCCGGAGGCCTGCCTGTTTATAGATGATCTGAAGGATAACATCCAGGGCGCTCAGGCATGCGGGATTCACGGCTATCAGTTTTCTACGCCCGACGCCTTCTCCGACTTTCTGCGTCGGAATAAATTTCTTCCATAAAATTGTTTTCGCTCTCTTTACTTTCCTGTTTTTGGAATGCTATAATAAAAGAAAAAGCAGGAGGTTTTTCTCATGAATGTAAAAATTCAGGATCTAAAGGATGTAACCATCAACGGCGTAAAGACCCTTTGCACCAAGTCGCTGGGATCTTATAAGGAAACCTTTTTTGAGTGGACCGCATTTCCCATGGCAGTAGATTTCAAGTCTACGAGGATTGCTTGCGGCCTGTTGGAGGGCTGGCACCATACACCAACCTTCAACGAGATCGAGTATCATGAGGATGCCGAACTCTTTTATTTCTTAGAGGGTCCCGCTCTAATGCTGTTTGTGGATATCAAGGCTGGCAAAGCGGTCATGGAATCCGCCCAGATTGTCCGGATTCCGCCGGCACAGAGCTGAGCATCGACCCTGGCAAGGGCCATTTTGTCGCGGTAGCCGAGGGCGACACCATGAAAGCTCTCGTCGTAGCTCCGGTTCAGGATTCCCCCAGAATTACCTTGGACGAGACTGTCTGCGGAGAATAATTCCCTTTCATGGTTTTTAAGCATGGCGGCATAACCAGCACAAATTTCATCAATAGCTGTTTATGCGCGACTTGATACAGGTACTAAGAGAAATAAAAAGTTCTTTCTAAATTTAGATTCTATATAAATAAAAAGCCCGTTCCTAAAGGAACGGGCTTTTTTGAAAATGAAATCCTTATGCTTTTTATTTGTGGTACAGCTTTTTCGACTGATACACAGGCTCGGTCGTCAAATTGACTCCCAATTTTCGGAAAGTCGTCTCATCCACCTGGGACAAAATCACTGAGGAATGAGCCTCACAGCCCTTCAGCTTGGAAAGCTGCTTTAAAGCCAGAGCCGCGGTAGGGTTGGTTGCGGCGCTGATGGAAAGAGCGATCAAAATTTCATCAGTATGGAGTCTGGGATTATTGTTCCCCAAATGTTTGATTTTCAAATTTTGGATCGGCTCAATGACGATTGGGGAGATCAGCAGTATATCGTGGCCGATCCGCCCAGTCTCTTCAGCGCATTCAGCAGCATTGCGGCGGAAGCCCCAGCAAAGAGGAGGTCCCACCAGTGATCACCTGTCCATCCGGCAGCTGGATCGCCGCTGCGGGCAGCTTATCCCGTTCAGCCCGTTCCAGAGCCGGCGACACGCAAGCTCTGTCTTTCACGCTGACTCCCGCCTTGCTCATCAAGAGTTCCACCTTCATGACGGCTTCCTCATCCAGCCGTCCTTGCTTAGCGTCGCGCTGGGTATAATAATACCGGCGGATGATCTCCTGACAGGAGGCTTCCTTACAGACCTCGTCATCCACAATGCATTTTCCCGCCATATTTACGCCCATATCTGTGGGAGATTTATAAGGCTTTCCCCAAAAATACACTCAAAGGTAGCGTTAAGCACAGGAAATATTTCTACATCCCGGTTATAGTTTACCGCCGTGGTTCCATAGGCCTCCAAATGAAAGGGATCGATCATATTGACATCATTTAAATCCGCTGTAGCGGCCTCGTAGGCCAGATTGACCGGATGCTTCAGAGGTAAATTCCAAATAGGAAACGTCTCAAATTTCGCATAGCCGGCCTTGATTCCCCGCTTATGCTCATGATACAGCTGAGATAAACAGGTAGCCATCTTTCCGCTGCCCGGCCCGGGCGCCGTCACAATCACCAGCGGACGGGTGGTTTCAATATACTCGTTTTTACCGTATCCCTCGTCGCTGACGATCAGAGGAATATTGGCGGGATATCCGGCGATGGGATAGTGGAGATAAACCGGTACGCCGAGAAGCTGAAGGCGGTTCTTAAAGGCCTCCGCTGCGGCTTGCCCCGAGTATTGCGCGATCACCACGCTGCTACATACAATCCGATCCCGCGAAACGCATCAATCAGACGGAATACATCCGCGTCATAAGTGATCCCCAGATCGCCACGGACCTTACTTTTTTCAATGTCGGCTGCGTTGATGACGATAACGATTTCCGCTTGATCCTTTAACTGGAGAAGCATTCGCACCTTACTGTCCGGCTGAAAGCCCGGCAGCACCCGGCTGGCGTGGTAATCGTCAAACAGCTTACCGCCCAGCTCCAGGTAAAGCTTATTGTCAAACTGGTTGATTCTCTCTAAAATGTGACTGGACTGCATCTTTAAGTATAGATCATTGTCAAATCCGATTTTCATACTTTTCCTCACTCGCTTTCATTCCTACAGAATCCATTATAATAAACTTACCGGGGAAATACAACTGAATCTTACAGAAACCATTGCAGAAATTTGAAAGAAGAAAGAATTTTTCTCAAACTTTTGCCAGGGGGCACAATTTCAAATGCAAAGCGGTCAAACACAGGGTTTCCTATCCCCGGCCGATATCTTACCAGCAGGCGATTTAGCAGGGAACGTCAGCCGCATAGTTTCCACTGCCGTCTTCTTAAATTCCGGCGTGTAATCTGATTTGCTTTTCCTTTTTGCACAACTAAGCGCCCCGTTTGTATTCAGTAAGATTTACTGAATAACAAACGGGGCGCTTCAAAACAGGCATGTTCTTTTTCTATTTCCTTTGAATTGACTGAGCGCGGCGAAGAAAGCTTGATATCCTCCAGATTCCAGTTATTTCACTGATACGGCTTTCCCGGCATCGGCCGGCTTCTGATCCGGCACCGTTTCCGCCTGCTGAAGGTTTTCACGGGCTACCGACAGCATCAGCTTAATTCGGTTCTCCTGGTTTACCCGGGTGGCACCAGGGTCGTAATCGATGGCCACAATATTTGCCTTGGGATTTCGCTCCTTTATCTTACGGATCATACCTTTGCCGCAAATGTGGTTAGGAAGGCAACCGAAAGGCTGGGTGCAGACGATGTTTTCATAGCCGGATTCCGCAAGCTCCAGCATCTCCGCCGTTAAAAGCCAGCCCTCACCCATTTTATCGCCATAGCCGATCACGCCTTTTACCAGCTTCTTGGTGTGAGCGTAGGGGCTCGGCGGCAAAAATTTAGGCTGGCGTTTGACCGCCGCGATCAGAATTGACTCGATCTTGGTGCAGTATTTCATTAGGGCGCTAACCGCCGCGTACTTCAGCGGGTTTCCTCCGTAAAGCTTGATATCCTCCAGGCGGTTATCCACCTTAAACATGGCGAAGCTAAAATGCCCGGCAGGCAGACCTCGCAGTCCTGGGATTCCAAAAACTCCTCCAGGCAGTTATTGCCCAGCGGGGCGTATTTGACGTAGATTTCCCCCACCACGCCGACCTTAACCTTCTTCTTGGTATGGTTCAGGTTCAGCTTTGCAAAATCATCCACGATTTTATTCATATTTCTTTCCAGATCCTTTGCGCTGTAGCCGCTGCCGGAATTTAGTTCCTTCGCCAGCTGCTGGCTCCATCTGGACACCAGCCGGTCGCTTTCCCCGGCGATGATTTCATAAGGCTTGCACTGGTTTCGCAGCAGCATCAGCTCGTCGCCGTAAACCACAGCCGCCACCACCCGGCGGATCATAGGCAGAGTAATATGAAAGCCGCTGTTTTCTCCAGACCCGAAATATTCAGGCTGATCACAGGCACCTTTTCATAGCCGGCCTTTTTCAATGCCTTCCGCAGAAGATGGATGTAATTGGACGCCCGGCAGCCTCCGCCGGTCTGGGTGATCATCAGGGCAGTGTGGTCCAAATCGTACTTGCCGGAATTCAGCGCGTCGATCATCTGCCCGATGACCAGAATTGCCGGATAGCAGGTATCGTTATGTACGTATTTCAGACCAGTCTGGGCGATCTGTGGGCCGGTGGTCTCCAACAGCACCGCCTTGTAGCCGTAGTGAGTAAACACATCCTTGATGATGTTAAAATGGATCGGCGCCATCATGGGAAACAAAATCGTATATTCCTTTTTCATTTCCTTAGTGAACAGCAGGCGCCCGGTTTTGTCATACTGTAATTTTGCCATAATGGTCTCCTTTAACGCCGCCGGCCGGGCGTTGACGATTGGTATAGAAATCCGCGCCGGCTTGAATGATTATTCCTGATCCAGGGCGGCGAACAGGCTTCTCAGCCGGATTTTCACCGCGCCCAGATTGGTGATCTCGTCAATTTTAATCTGGGTGTAGATTTTCCCCTCAGATTCCAGGATATCCCGAACCTCGTCGGTGGTGATCGCGTCCACGCCGCATCCGAAGGATACCAGCTGCACTAGATTCATATGGGCTGATCCTTCAGATAATGGGCTGCGGCGTAAGCGGGAGTGATATGTCCACTGATTCAAAACTCCGGTATGAAATTTCTTCACTCTGGAGCTGATGACATCCTCAGATATAATAGCTACGCCATAGCTGGCGATCAGCTTATCAATACCGTGGTTGATCTCCGGGTCCACATGGTAGGGCCGGCCGGCCAAAACGATGACCTCTTTTCCCTGCTTTTCAGCGGTTTCCAGAATCTCCTCGCCTCTGGCCCGGACCTTTTCAAAATACCCGTAATACTCCTCATAGGCGGCTTTCGCCGCTTTTTTGACCTCTTTCAAGCTGATGCCGTCGAAATATTGATTGAGCATGGCGTGGGCTTTCACTGGAAAATCCCGCTTCCGGTGCAGTCCCAGGTAATCGTGGATCAGTGTGATTTTTGCCGCGTCCCCCACATTGGCGGCGATAACCTCGGGATAATAAGCCACCACCGGACAGTTGTAATGGTTATCTCCCAGCTTCTCATCCAAATTATAAGACATACAAGGATAGAAGATCGTCTTGACTCCCTCGTCAATCAAGGTCTGCACATGGCCGTGCATCAGCTTCGCCGGGAAACAAACCGTATCGCTGGGAATGGTATGCTGGCCCCGCAGATGCAGCTTGGAATTGGACAGGGGCGACGTTTTCACGCCGAAGCCCAGATCCTTAAAGAAACGGTACCAGAAAGGCAGCAGCTCATACATATTCAAGCCCATGGGGATTCCAATCGTTCCTCTCGGTCCCTCGCAGGAACGGTATTCCTCCAGGAGCTTCAGCTTATATTCATAAATATTCAGGCTCTCGCCGGCGGTTTTCCTGGTAATAGGCTTTTCACACCGGTTGCCGCCAATATATTTTCTGCCGCCCTCAAAGGTATTTACGGTCAGACGGCAGTGGTTGCTGCACAAGCCGCAGGTAACCACACTGATTTATGGGTAAATTTCGCAAGCTGTTCTTCCGTAAGAATGGTGCTTTTTTCTCTTTTTCTGCTTTGAGCGTACAGCGCCGCGCCATAAGCCCCCATAAGCCCGGCGATATCCGGGCGCACCACCTGAACCCCCATCTCCTGCTCAAAGGCCCGGAGGACGGCGTCGTTTAAAAAGGTGCCGCCTTGCACCACAATCCTTTGCCCCAGCTCGCCGGGAGAGGAAGCCCGGATCACCTTATAAAGAGCGTTTTTCACCACGCTCAGGGAAAGGCCCGCGGAAATGTCCTCAATGGTAGCGCCATCCTTTTGCGCCTGCTTCACGGAGGAATTCATAAACACAGTGCATCTGGAGCCTAGGTTCACCGGCTGTTTGGCGAACAGGCCCAGCTTGGAAAATTCCTCAATGGAATAGCCTAGGGCATTGGCAAAGGTTTGCAAAAAAGAGCCGCACCCAGAGGAACAGGCCTCGTTTAAGAAAATATTATCAATAGTGCCGTTATGGATCTTAAAGCACTTGATATCCTGTCCGCCGATGTCAATGACAAACTGAACGTCAGGCATAAAACGCTTCGCGGCGGTGAGATGGGCCACTGTTTCCACAATGCCGAAATCAACGCAGAAAGCGTTTTTAATGATCTCTTCGCCGTAGCCGGTCACCGCGCCTGCAGCGATCTCCACATTGGGATGCTCCCGGTAAAGCTTCTCTAAAAACTCCTTGATGATCGGCACCGGGTTGCCGGAGTTCGGCTGATACTGGGAATAAAGCAGTTCGCCGTTCTCCCCCATCACCACGGTTTTCACCGTGGTAGAGCCCGCATCCATGCCGAGATAAACCTTCCCCTGGTAAGCGTCAAAATCGCCCCGCTCCACGGAGCCATTGGCTGTGGCGTTCCAAAAAGGCGTCATAGTCCTCCCGGGACTGAAACAGCGGCGGATTATACGCAAAGTTTCCTGAGGCCCTGTAATGCTCCGCCTGGCTGATCGCCTGATCCAGGTCAATGTCCTCCTCAGCGCAGAAAGCCGCTCCCAGCGCCACATAGTACAGGGAATTTTCCGGGCAGGTGCCCTTGGTTTTCAAGGTTTCGTCAAAGCTTTTCCGCAGCTCGGAAAGGAAGGTCAGGGGGCCGCCCAGATATACGATATTCCCCTTGATCTCCCGCCCCTGTGCCAAACCGGCAATAGTCTGGTTGACCACAGCGTAAAAAATACTGGCAGCGATATCATTCTTCCTGGCGCCTGGTTCAGCAAGGGCTGGATATCCGATTTGGCGAACACACCGCACCGGGAAGCGATGGTATAGGTTTTCTCATAGGCTTTGGCAAGCTCGTTCATCTCGTCGGGAGCTACGTTCAGCAAGGTGGCCATCTGATCGATGAAAGCGCCGGTACCTCCGGCGCAGGTGCCGTTCATCCGCACCTCCATACCGCCGGTCAAAAACAGGATTTGGCATCCTCTCCGCCCAGCTCGATAATGACGTCGCTGCCTGGCAAAAGGCGGTTGGCGGCCACGCGGGTGGCGAACACCTCCTGCACAAAGGGCAGGCGGCAGTTCTCCGCTACTCCCATTCCAGCGGAACCGGAAATTGCCAGCCGGGCGATTTTCCCTTTACCACATTGTCCCGTACATATTGAAGAATATCCCGAATTTTTTCCGTAATTTGGGAATAGTGGCGTTCATAGGATTTATGTAAGATTTCATCGTTATCATTGAGCACAACACACTTAATGGTGGTGGAACCGATGTCCAGACCGATTTTCAAGAGAGTATCTCCCCTTTTCCTTTACTACATCTTTATATGATACCAGACTTTTTCTAAGAAAAAAGCTGGAAATAAAAAATTTTTCTGAAAATGTCAGCCGTCCATTGACAAATCAGGGTTTTGCTGTAAAATATTAACTGTAAGTTAACAGTTATCATTTGTTTACTAAGTAAGTGTAACACGCTGAAAAATATTTGTCAAGTAACCGGGAGGCGCGTCTTGGATTCCTCAAAAATGATTTCCGAACAGCTTTTTTTATTAATTCCCATGCTTTATAACCAGATTATCCGCCCGATTGAGGGAGCGCTGCGGGCAAAAATAAGCCCTCTTCAGTTTTACGCCCTGATGGCGCTGAAGCGGGAGGCTGTATGACTATGTCCGCCCTTTCCGCTCACTGCGGCGTATCCAAACAGCAAAGCACCCGTCTGATCAACAGCCTGGCGGACACCGGCCTGGTGGAACGCCGGCCGTGCAAGCAGGACAGGAGGCTTATTTTCATCTGCTTAAGCGCTTATGGAGAGGCCCAGATGGACAAGCTTCGGGCGGCGGTCTGCCGGGGAATTGAAGAGCATCTCTCCATTCTCACCCAGGGAGAACAGAAGGAGCTGCTGTTTTCCCTGGAAACTGTTTGGAAAATGATCTGTAAATTAGAAAAAGAAGGAAATCCAAAATAATCGGATTTCCTTCTTTTCAGCACAGCATATTGAGCCAGCCGGTCCTCTCACCCGCTAAACGAAAGGGGCACCGGGCTGGTTTTCGAACCGTATTTCCGCAGCTTTTTCAATGGGAGCGCTTAAAATGCTTAAGGCGCAGGGCCGCTTTAGAATGGCATGCTTACGAATATTAAATCCCGTGGACTGACTGTCAGAAGATTTTTTCTCATACGCAGCAAGCCATATATAACAAGCTGCTAAAAAGCAGCTTGCTTTACTCCGCTGTTTTTAAAGGCGGATACGATTTTTCATACACCGCCACTGCCTGGGAATGCAGTCCTTGATAGGCAGCCTCACAGGCGCTTTTTTCATATCGGTACTGCCTTCCCGCAGTAGGGTCGTTGAAATAATAATAGTCCTGGTCATAGCCTACCAGGAGGAGGCAGTGCTCCGGCCGCATCCACTGCAGCTCCTCTCCTGTTCCTTCGATCAGCCAGCAGTCGCCTGGAGTGGGATATTCCATATCGATGGTCGCCCACAGGATTACCGGAATATTATTTTGCAGATAGGTTTCACACAATACATCCAGGGGGATTCCAAACAGAAGACTTACCTGAAATTGATCTGGATCAACGGCTTTTTTGATAGCCCTTTCGATTACGGGAGCATAACATCCCCAGCCACTGGCCTCTCTGGGATTTCCTAAGAAGGTTTCCCAGGGATCCCCTCCGTACATCGTTCCGTCCTCCGCAGTCCAGGGCTCGGTTCCCAAATCCAGATACCGGTCGATAAATTCGTCTACAGTAATATCGATTCCCAGATGCTGAAGGGCCATCACCGCTGAAACCGACTCGCATCCGGTGGGGTACGTTCCCAGCTGGCTGATATAAGGCGCGTCTATAAGTACGCCGTCCTCCCCTGCGTCATCGCCCGTATCGTTCTTCAGATCAGGATCGCTGGAAGAAACCGCGGACTGCGTCCTTTGAAGCTTGGCATCTTCTGCCTCCGGATTGATTCCAGAGCCATTATTTTCCTCGCCTTTTCCATAGCTCTTTTCATCAGCCTCCGGGGAGAACCGATAGCTTTCCTGCTCTATCCCCTTTGACGACTCCCCACGGGGCGTAAAGGATGTATTGATCGGTTCTAAAAACTGAGCGCTTTTCATGCCCGCCAGCACGGCGATAAACAAAACGCCAAGAAAAAGAACTACTAAGGAACCAGGCAGCAGCTTTTTCTTTCGACGATACCTCTTATCCGGAGGCTTACATTTCCCTTGACTCATACCACAAATCCCCCAAGCTTTATGGTCTTACCCATTTTCTAAGGTAATTGTATGCGGTGGCCTTGCAAAATGTCCTCAAAAAAATGTAAGGGAAACGTAAAAACGCGCGGCTTGAGAGCGGTGCGTTGAGAAACGAGGCAGGGGCGGCAATCAGCCGCCCCTGCTAAAATTTTTCATCTCACCGCCCAATTTTGCCGCGCGTTTTTATATGTATTTGCAGCCAGCACCGTTTCGTCGAAAAAACGGACGCTGTTCTGCCCAAACAGCAAAACAGCGCCTCTAAGCCCGGGATATATGTCTTTCTTTAAAAGCATAATATAGAGGCCGTGGAAAAATCCCCGGCACATAAACCGCTCACTGGAAAGCCTTTTCAGTATTTTAAGCTGAAGCCTACAAAGCGTTCCTCTATCGGGCTGTAAATCAAAACCATGGATGTTCCGCCATCATTGGAATACATGGCGTAAATGTGGTTATCATATGACAAGCTGGTAAACTCTGATTTCAGAACCAGCTCCCAGATCGTGTATAAATTATCCCCTATATAATCGGAATACTGCTCTTTTATCATCTGATCACTCAGCATCTGGCAGCGCATAAAAAACATATAAAACGCGTTATCCGTTTTCAACTCTCCATCGTCCAGCTGATAGCTTCCCGAAGGCTTCTCTTCATACAGATCCACTTCACTGTCTGCCGGCAGCGGATCTGACAGAAACTTCTTCCAATCCTCTTGGAGCTTGCCGAGGGCCTGGTCCATTTCATCAGCCGTTGCCTCCCGCTCATCCTGATTCACATAGGAAAAATAGCAAAGGCCGTTAGGATCGAGAGCCATATTTACTAAATACCGCCTGCCGTCCTTTTCGGTGAGCGTCATATCCTTTAAAAACCTCAAATCCTGGCCCGAATACCGAAATTTAATCAAAGGATAAAGCTCTTCATCGGTCCAAGAGCCGCCGCCCAAAATCCGCACGCTGTTTGCCGCAAAGCTGACTATCTCCTCCTCGAAAAGCTCCTGCTCCTGGCCCGTATACAGGTTCCAAGGTAGAGATTCAGCTCCTCTCCGCTGTTAAGATAAAGGAGGTTGAAATTTTGGGGCTGCTCTCTTTCCTCGATGGTTCCCTTATAGTCCGGAAGAACCAAAGGCGATAATCCAACCGCCAGCAGGCACGCCGCCAGCAAAGCTACCGCAATGATAAACGGCACGCTTTTTCTCGCTAATTTCATCATGGATCCTCCTTTGCCAAGGGAATGGATATCCGCACCGTGGTTCCCTTCCCTAAAGCGCTCTCAAAGGTCAGTTGGGCGTGATGGCGTTCCGCGATCGACGCGCAGAGAGACAAGCCAAGGCCCACTCCGCCTTCCTTTCGGGAACGGGATTTATCCGCCATATAAAAGGGCTCCGTAATCTTTTTCAGCTCCTCCGGCTCATGCCGATTCCCTGATCTTCTACTGCGACCGTCAATGTCTGCTCCGACTTTTCACAGAAAACCCGAAGCGTTTGTCCCTCGCCGGAGGCTTCATCCCATTATCGATCAGATATAAAGGAGTGACTGAAACAACTCCTTGTCCACAGTAATCCAGGCGTCCGCTGGAATCACCTCCAGCCTCAGCGCCGTTTTTCCAGCACCGGCGTCACAGACGCCTCCACACCCTCTAAAAGCTCCGCAATGGAGATCCGTTCCAGTTCCAGGGGAACGTTATCGGTAATAGACAGCTCTAAAAGCTTGCCGGACAGCCCTCTGAGCCTTTTGGCATCCTCCACGATAATCCTGGCGTACTCCTGACGTTCACTGTCCGTTACCACCCGCTTGCAAAGCAGCACATCTCCCAAACACATCACGGAGGTCAAGGGTGTTTTCATCTCATGAGCCAAGCTGTCTACAAACCGCTTCCTGCTGTCGGCAATCTGGCGCAGCTGCTCCACATTATTTTGGATCGCTTCTGTCATTTCGTTCACATTCCGAATTAATTCCTGGAACTCGCTGCTTCCCTGTTCTTTAATTCTGATCTGATAATCGCCGGCTGTTATTTTTCCCAGAGACCCATTGACCACAGTCAGGGGCCGAAGCAAATGGCGCGTACCCGCCCACAAAATAACGCCGGTGACTATGGCAAATACAATGCTCACAATACTGATAAACCTCAGCTGATTCTGGTAGATCCGGTAGATTTCCGTTACGTCATAGGCGGTAAAGAGATAGTATTCCACGCCCTCCAGCCGCAGGCCTGAGCCAATGTTCAGCAGAGTTCTGTCATCCACATCGATAATCAGGGACAGGCATTGGCCGTTTTCCCGCACCCGGTTCACAAACTCCGGCTGCTTGGACAGATGGTCCATTTGCGTAGAAGCGATCAAGCTTTCCCCTTTGTAAACCGCGGTTCCCGTATTGGTTCCTGTCCGGGCGGCTATGCCCGTTTTCAGGAGCTGTTCCACCGTTTCCCCCGGCAGTAAGATCTGTCCCTGACGAATCCGTTCATAAGCAACGGTATTGGCGAGGCTGGAAGCGTAATACTCATGGGAAGATACATCCTGCATTTTTCCCTCTCCACGGAAGCGGAAAAATAGCTTGCCAGCACTGACAAGGCGGTAATGCACACCGCCGCCAAAACCACCGCAAGAGAAACTAAAAAAATCTTCTGCCACAGCTTCATGGAAGCGAGGAAAGGCTTGTCCCACAATTTCACGGCTTCACCTGCTTTCCAGACGATAGCCAAGCTTGGGAATCGTAATCAGCCTGCGGCTTAAATCCAGCTTTTTCCGCAGCTGCTGCACATGAATGTCCACCGTACGGCTTTCTCCCTGGAATTCATAACCCCAAACAGCGGCCAGAAGCCGTTCTCTGGTGACGGCGACGTCTACATTCTCCATAAAAAAGGCCAGCAGGGAAAATTCCTTGGGAGTCAGCGCTACAGGCTCCCCCGCCTTCGTCACCAGGTGCCTGTCCATATCTATGGTAATATCATCATACACAATTTGGACACGGCCCTTATGAGAGCGGCGCAGCACCACCTCGATGCGCGCCAAAAGCTCCACTGCCTCAAAAGGCTTTACGATATAATCCTCCGCCCCCAGGCGCAGCCCCTTTACCTTATCCGTCACATCCTGCAGCGCTGTTAAAAAGATTACCGGCGTGCCCTTGCTTTGGATTTTTTGAATCACCTCAAAGCCATCCATCCCGGGTAGCATGACGTCCAGCAGAACCAAATCGTAATCGTGCTCCAGCACCTCCTGCACAGCGGCGGCGCCGTCGCCGCAGATCCTGCATTCATATCCTACTAAGGAGATGGTCACCTCAATGGTTCTCGCGATATTCGGATCATCTTCTACAATCAGAATTTCAACCACAGTATCCCTCTTTCCCGCCGAACACTTTATCACAGCTTTTCTTATATTATAGCAAGCTGAAAAATTCAATTCAAGCAAAGAAACCGCCGTTCCCAAAAGCGTGACTTTTTCGGGACGGCGGCGTGACAAAACCGATACATATTTTACGTTTTTCCATTTTACAAAGCTGTCTGTGTTTTTTAATGAATTCAATCTTCGCAGAGAAGGATATCTGTGGGATAAACCGGCGGCATTTTACCGCCGCCGTCTTTTCTATCATTCAAAACGCATTCTATAATTCTTTTCTTCCGTGCTGAGAAGCTCCAAAGCTAATAATACAGTCTGCCCTTTTATATTCTAATATTAATCAAATGGGCTACCCCGGGGATGCTTTCTCCCTGCTGGGATGATGTCGGCGACATAAGAGCTCCGGTAGCCATAAACAGAATATTTCGAAGCTGGCCCTTCTGCATTTTCTTTAAAATCACCGAGCAAAGCACCGACGCGCTGCATCCGCATCCGGAGCCTCCCGCATGAACATCCTGAGCCTGTCGGTCATAAATTAGTAATCCGCAATCCTGATGGTTTTCCTGAATAGATACATTTTCTCTGCTCAAAATCTCATACAGCAGCTTGCTTCCCACCTCGCCCAAGTCCCCGGTCAGAATTAAATCATAATCCTGAGGATTTGTTCCTGTATCGCTGAGAAAATCCCGCAAGTCTGGGCGGCGGCAGGCGCCATAGCTGCCCCCATATTGGCCGCGTCCTTAATCCCCAGATCGGCGATTCTGCCCACGGTCACCGCCGAAACATAGGGAACGCCCTCTCCCTTTCCCACCACCGCGGCGCCGGAGCCGGTTACCGTCCATTGGGCGGTAGGGGTTCTTTGCCCTCCGTATTCCAAGGGAAAGCGGAACTGACGCTCCGCCGAGCAGAAATGGCTGGATGTGACTGCAACACAAAGGTTCGCCATTCCTCCATCCACCAGGAAGGAGGACATCGCCAGGGTCTGCGCCATGGTAGAACAGGCGCCGTACTGTCCCAGAAAAGGGATCCCCAGGCTTCTAAGTCCAAAGGTGGAAGAGATGCATTGATTGAGCAGATCTCCCGCGAAAATGTAGTCCACAGCACCAGCCGTCACCCCCGCTTTCTTCATTGCACAGTTTACCGTTTCCTTTTGCAGCCGGCTTTCCGCTTTTTCCCAGCTTTTTTCTCCCAGCGTAGTATCTTCATAGGTTAGGTCAAAGGCGGCGCCCAGAGGCCCCTCCGACTCCTTCTTCCCGCAGATCGCCGCATAACCCAGGATCGCCGGCTTGCGCTCCATGATGACAGTATACCGTCCCATCCTTTTACCCATAGGATTTCCTCCTCGTATCGTTAAGATGTAAAGTGAATCAATAACGTGCAGTGCTATAAGAGCTCTGTAAGATAACCGCAGGCATCGGCACAGTTGAGCCCTAATGCCTCTGACCGAGCCGCAAGGCAGTTTTAAAAATCATCCATTTCCCTTTCTCCAGCGTAAGTCAGCCGTACATAATCAATACAGCCCGAACACATACACGATAATACCGTAAATCACCGAGCTGTAATACCGTATACCAAAACCGGACCGGCAATCACAAACATTTTCGCCCCAATCCCCATAATAAAGCCCTCCGCCTTGAACTCAATCGCCGGACTGACCACGGCGTTGGCAAAGCCTGTAATCGGCACCAGAGTACCCGCTCCGGCAACCTTGGCGATATTGTCGTAAACATGCAAGGCGGTCAAAACAGCGCTCAGCCCTACCAGGGTCACGGATACGGCACACCTGGCATCCTGAAGGCTCAAGCCTGTCTGTTGATATAAATTGACCAGGATCTGGCCGATTACACAGATCAGCCCGCCGATCAGAAAGGCGAAAAGAGCATTTCTCCAGCATTTAGAATTGGGTGACGCTTGATTGGTCATCTGAGAGTATTCTTGCTCGGTAATTTTCAAACAGTCCACGTTCCTTTCTTTATGAGACGCCAAACGGCAGAAGCCGCCCATCTGAATTTATTTTCTCTCACTGTTTGAAAAATATGCAAAAAGCGCTCCCGGAGTTTAGGCGGCGTCCCATAAGGAAGTAAATGAAATTTCCGGTGAAACCGGCGTGGCGGAGGTCACGCCGATTTTTCCGTATCTGTCAGTAATTTCGGTTTGGCAAGTGGAATTCGGATTTTACCCACATAGGTAAAGTAGATTTCAATCGTGACATGTTTCTTCCCGCCGATCTTCTCCGGGCTGTGAATCACGATCTTTTCAATCAGTTCATTTACCGTAGAGGCATCAAGGTCTTGCAAGTCGGAATACCTGTCGGCAAGCTGAAGGAAACGCCCCACATCGGCGATCTGTCCGGCTTCATTTTCAATTTCCCTTTCCAGCGAAATCGCAAGGTGTTGAATCTCTGCTTGCTCCGCTTCATACTGTGCTGAGAGCTTTTGAGAGCGAAGGTCGCTTAGCTTTCCAAGTACAAAATCTTCATAAAGTCTTTGGATGATCTTGTCCAAATCCTCCATGCGCTTTTGCGCCCCGGAGAGGGCTTTCCGCTTCTGTGCCAGTTCCGCCTTCCGGCTGGCTTCGTCCTGAGCCAGCATTTCTTGGGTAAAATCATCCCGGAACAAGCGCACATAGGTCAGCGTCCCCTGAATACATTCCAGCACCCGCTTATAAAGCGTGACTTCCCGAATGTAGTGGATTTTGCAGGAACCAGTATTGCTCTTATAGTTGGAGCAGACAAAATGATCCTGTGAATCATCCCTGTAGGTATTGCAGGTACAGTAATAGAGCTTTGCGCCGCAGTCGGCGCAATAGACAAGGCCGGAGAAAATGCTGGTTTTCCCCGTCTTTGTCGGCCTGCGCTTATTCGCTCTTAACGCCTGCACCCGTTCCCACTGTCCCCGCTCAATGATTGCCGATTGCGTATCTTCAAACACCCTCTGGTTTTCTTTTGGGTTTTCCATCCGCTTCTTGAATTTGAGGTACTTTGTATACGTCTTAAAATTGACAGTACAGCCGGTATACTCCTGCCGCTCCAGTATTCCGGCAACGGATTTAGCACACCACTGATATAGGTTGTCTGGCATAGCCCATCCTTTCTGTCTGGCATTGTACGCCGTAACAGTCAGCACTTTATCGGCAGTCAGGATTTTGCGATCTGCATCGGCCTTTGCCTGCAATACAGAGGTCAAAGCTCCGCCGCACCACCTTTACGGATTCCTCGTCCACGATCCATTTCTTTTTATTTTCAAAAAATGTCATTAACACG
>ENA-OQIR01000139-OQIR01000139.1-human-gut-metagenome-genome-assembly--contig:-NODE-139-length-32864-cov-5.826771_pt1 | contig 32864 bp, 37 predicted proteins | sample MGYA00242580_ERZ504745 | MGnify/ENA primary metagenome ERZ504745 (study PRJEB26092, sample SAMD00036214) | human gut metagenome | host: Homo sapiens | study: EMG produced TPA metagenomics assembly of...
CCCCAGAAAATAATCTGTACAAACTGCTGCCGGAAACATGATCTTTGTCATGTCAAACATTCCCATGCCTTCCTCATAACCGGCATATCCCTGTAATACTGAGTTTGCTGCAAGCTGTGAGGTTGAGCCGATCAGCGAACACGCACCTCCGATAACGGCTGCTGTTCCGGCCGGGAAAATAACCATTTTTGAACGGATTTTTCCACATGAGTTTGCTGCTACGATTGCGATGATAGGCATCCAGATAGCAACTGTTCCGTTGTTACTCATAAATGCTGACATCAATGAACACACAGCACTTACCGTTACTATAAACCGTCTCTCCGTCTTGGCAAGAAAAGAATTTCCGATTTTTTCTCCTATCTTTCTTGCTATTCCGGTTTCAAAAAGTGCGGCACTTACAACACACATTCCGACTACCATCGGCCAGCCTGTTGCGCTGAATCCGCTGTATACTGCGGATAGCTCCATTTCCGGAATAAACATTGCCATTGCTACCGAACCCAGGATAGCAACCACGCTTATCGGCAGTCTGTTCCAGACAAACAAGCCCATTGTAATTAATACAATTATAATTGAAATAATACTAGAATCCATATTATATCCCCCGATATATTTTTATTTTAAACCTCTGCCCAGTCAGCACCCTTCCATTTCTCGTGCTCATATACTGACTTGTCGGCTACATATGGCCACTTTTTACCTTCTGCTACTGCCAGACAGCCCTTGACACACATCTGTGCCATCTTGATTACTGCCTCTCTTGTCTGGGCTGCTGAATGCGGACTTACGATAAGATTTCTGCAGTTTAATAACGGATCATCTGTTTTTGGTGGCTCACTGCAGAATACATCTGTTCCCGCGCCGGCGATAACTCCGTTATTTAATGCTTCTACGAGATCTGCTTCGTTGATGATTCCTCCACGGCTGCAGTTTATTATAAGCGCCGTCGGTTTCATAACAGAAAGCTCCTTCTTTGAAATCATGTTCCTGGTCTGATCTGTGAGCGGTACATGGATTGATACCACATCGCTGTCCTTTAACAGCTCCACATAATCCTCATAATATTTAGCACCATAGCCTTCTACCTGCTCTTTTGTCATAAAAGGATCGTACGCTGCAATGCTCATTCCACAGCCTTTGCAGATTTTGGCTGTTTCTCTTCCAATTGCTCCAAGGCCAAGGATTCCGACTGTCTTTCCCTCAAGCTCGAAAGCCTTCTTTGCTCCACGGATTTCCCAGTTTCCTTTGCACATCTCATTCTGTGCCTCGATAAGATTCTTTGACAATGCAAAAATCATTGCTACCGCATGCTCAGCAACACTTCTGTTGTTGGCTCCCGGTGTGATAACCACCGGGATACCAAGCTCTGTTGCTTTTTTTACATCAACCGAATCGTATCCTACGCCTGTACGTCCGATTACTTTGAGCTTCGGGCTGTTTTCTATAGCATTTGCATCACATTTTGCAATTCTTACAATAAGAGCATCTGCATCCTTCATCTCGTCAAGATAATTGTTCGGATCCTGATTGTCAGCTACATATACATCAGCTATTCCATCTAAAAGCTGCATTCCTTCAGGGCATACAGCCTGTGTCATTACAAACTTCATATTAGTTCATCCTCCCCAGAGTTAGTTCATACCTTTGTCAGCATTCTCTTTTAATACCTTTGCAAGCGCTTCCACGCCCTCATCGCACAGATAGTTGAATGGACGTCTGCAATCGCCAACAGGATATCCGAGCATTGCAACCGCTTTTTTAACAACTGTGTTAGGATTGCCGTATTTGAATACAGCTCTGAAGCTTGCGATAGAATCCTGTGCTGCCTCTGCCTCCTCAAGCTTGCCCTCTTTGAAAAGGTTGTAGATTGATGAAAGCACATGTGATAAACATTTGAGCATCCTGCGATTCCTCCGACTCCTCCTTCTTTTAATGCAGGAAGAATGAGTGAATCATTTCCTGATAATACATAGAACTTCTTGTCAAGTTCACGTGTCTCTGTGATATATGCCTTTAAGTTATCCCAGTCTCCGCTTGAATCCTTTGCACCGATGATAAGGTCAACATCCTTTGCAAGCTTCTTTACTGTCTCAGGAAGCAGCTTGTTTCCTGTACGGGCAGGAATATTGTAAAGAACGATTGGAGTATCTACATGCTTGGCAACCTCTACATAGTGATCGTATAACTCCTTCTGTGATGCAACCGCAAAGCTTGGAGTGATTATTGAAAGGACGTCAGCTCCGAGCTTTTCTGCCTCCTTGCTCATTCTGATAGTATCCTGTGTTGAAATGCAGCCTGAGCCGGCATATACAGGTACTCTTCCTTTTACCTGATCAATTGCAGCTTCAAGGACTTCGCATTTTTCTTTTTCATTTAAGATATATCCCTCACCATTTGTTCCAAATGGGAAAATTCCGTGCACACCGCCATCGATAAGTCTGTCAATCTGTGTTCTGAGCTCGTCAGTGTTGATGCTCTCGTCTGCGTTCATTGGTGTTAAATTGGTGTAATAATTCCTTTTAATTCTGTCTGGTTCATGTTTTCTTCTCCTTTAAACTTGTTTATTTTTTATTTTGATTTAATATTTTGTTCTTGCAATCTTTACCAGTACATCTTTGGTTCCGAACCCACCTGATTTGGATATTATCTGCTGCACAAATCCGTGATTTTTCAGATTGGAAACAACCACACCCTGTTCTATCTCACATACCGGTGTAATCTGGGTACAGCCTATCAGCTTCATATACCCCATCAAAGTGTCGCCGCCTGTCATAAGTATTGTCGTATCCTGCTTATTTGCTGCCAGATAGTCGGCTATGTGTCCATGTGCCGTTGGAATCAGGCTCTTACATCATTCATAGTCAGCTTATTTGCTCCATAAAGCCCTTTTTGTCTTCTTCCCGGTCTATGGAATCAATGATGAGACATCTGTCTTTTTCACATTCTTCCTGCATCTTGTGCAAAAACTCCAAGCCCGCCTGCGTGCTGTAATAATCCTTCTGCAATTTTTGTTCTACGGTCATATGGATTCTTGAAAATCCGTGTTCTTCGGCATAGTCAAGCTGATTTTGCGTAATCATATTCAAGCTGCCACATTCCACAAGAAAATTTTCACTCTTCCTATAGCTTTGCGGCTTCGCTGCATCAAATCTGAGCTTGTCGGCAAGCGCTTCCGCAAGTGCGGCACATCCGGCAATAATGCAAAGCTCATCTTTTTCCTGCAATTCATCAAGCCTTTCTTCTATGTCTTTGTGTTTTCCACATCGCAGATTACGATACGTTCATCGCTTTTTATATCATTCAAAGTTTCATTGTGCTTAACACAGGCACATTTCAAAGCTGTCTGCTGTGCGATAATATCAGGTATGTACGACAGCTTTACCGGTTCAAACGGATCCTGCCCGAATACACTTTTTTCTAGAAGCTGCCCCTGTATGTAGTGAGTTCCGTTTACCGTACAGCGGTCTATCTTCGGATACCCCGGCAGGAAATAAACTTTGTCGTGCCCGCTTCCGTCCAAAACTGCCTGAAGCTCACTTCCGATATTTCCGCGGAGCGCTGAGTCCGTCTTTTTGAAAATAACAGGAATATTAATTGCTTTTGCCCATCCTGTAATATTTTTCACAGCATCATATGCCTTAGCTGCCGGCATTGGTCTGGTCTCAGAATCTATAACCAGAACCTCTGTCGACTCATCTATATCCCCGATAGCTTCCGGCATTTTTGTAAATACCTGGGTGGCAATTCCCTTATTCACAAACTGGATTCCGGTATCCAATGCACCGGTAAAGTCATCTGCTATGATCAACAGCTTTACCATCGCATTTCCTCCCGCTATTTTTTGTTTACTGCAAGCTTTGTCGCATAGTCAATTGAATTTACAAGGCTTAACTCATTCGATTCGCCTTTTCCTGCAAGGTCAAAGCCCGTACCATGGTCTACCGATACCCTTATTACAGGGATTCCGAGTGTTACATTTACACCTGCTACCGCATCCCATTTCTTTAATTCTTTGTTGTATACAAAGCCTTTAACCTTCAGAGGAATATGTCCCTGATCATGGTACATTGCTACAACTATATCATACCAGCCTCCGATTGCCTTAGAGAATATGCTGTCAGGCGGTGTCGGTTTTTTCTCAGGAATATTGATTCCTTCTGCCATTGCCTCATCTATTGCCGGCTGGATTTCCTCAATTTCCTCTGTTCCAAACAGTCCGTTTTCTCCGCAGTGTGGGTTAAGACCTGCCACACCAATCTTTGGATTCTCAATACCTATCGCCTTGCAGGCATCATTTGCAATTCTTATAACTTCAAGGACTCTGTCCTTCTTTACCTTGTCACATGCCTGCCTGAGAGAAACATGCGTCGATACGTGTACAACCCTCAAATCCTCGTGTGCAAGCATCATTGTGTACTTGTCTGTATGGGTGTACTCTGCATAAATCTCTGTATGTCCCGAATAATGATGTCCTGCCATATTTATTGCCTCTTTATTTAAGGCATTTGTGACAGTTGCGTCAATCTCGCCGCTCTGCGCAAGCTCTATTACCTTTACGACATACTGAAAAGCAGCCTCTCCACACATCTTTGATACTTTTCCGAATATGTGTCTGTCCATGTTCACAAGGTTCATGTCGTACACATCAATCGTTCCGTACTCAAACTTTGCTTCTTTAATATCGTGAATCGCATGAATCTTTATCTGTCCTTCTTTTCCTGCGATTTTACTGCCTCTTCCATACATGCGGCATCACCGATAATCACCGGACGACACTGCTCATATATTTCAGGTCTTGATAACGCTTTTACTGAAATCTCAGAACCGTTTCCCGCAGGATCTCCCATTGTAATTCCGATAATTGGCTTTTTCATAGGTTCCTCCTTTATTTTAATACCTTAAGATATATGCTTCTGATATCGTCAAGGCTTAATTCTTTCATATTATTTACAAGAAGTCTCTGCTGTTTGCTTCCGGCATCAACAAGGAAATCCAGGTCCTCCGGCTTAACACCGAATTCCTTTAAATCTGTTGGAATGTTTGTAACCTTTACAATGTCAGCAATCTGATCGATCATGTACTGTGCTTTCTCATCCTCAGATTTTCCTGCATGCTCAGGGTAAACAGCATCGCAAAGTATTGCAAGTCTCCTGCTGCATGCGTCCTTGTTAAATTCCATAACATGTGCAAAAAGTATGGCATTTGATACACCGTGAGCAATGTGATATTTGCCTCCCAGTGGATATGAAAGTGCATGAACTGCTGTTGTTCCGCTTCCTGTGATTGCGACTCCGCCATAGAAGGCTCCGGTCATCATATTGCTTTTTGCTTCCATATTGTCAGGATTGTTATAAGCTTCCCTGATATTGTGGAAAATAAGCTTGGCTCCGGCTGCTGCATAGGTATCGGAAAACGGTGTTGCTTTCTTTGAGGTGAAGCACTCAACCACATGGGCCAATGCATCTACACCTGTTGCTGCCACAATTGATTTTGGAAGCTTTCTGATCATATTTGAATCCAATACCACATAGTCCGGAATCATACCGTCATTTACAATTCCTTTCTTTGACTGTTCCTCCGGAACCGCAACGATTGCATTGCAGGTTGCCTCAGATCCTGTTCCGCAGGTTGTCGGAATCATAACCGTCTTAATCTGTTTCTTTGCAAGCGTCGGATCATTGAGCAGATCTTTTATAGTGTAGTCTGCATCTTTTAATACGCAGCAAAGCTTTGCTGCATCCATAACACTTCCCCCACCGATTGCTATGATAAGATCTCCTGATGCGCTCTCCACTTCCTTCATAACCTTTTCAACATCCTGATATGATGGTTCACAAGCAAGATCATCAAATACCTGATACTCTGTCTTGTTTTCCTCAAGAATCTCTGTCAGCAGATCTAAAAGTCCTGTTGCACGAATGCCTTTATCCGTAAAAACTATTACTTTTTTTGCATCCTCTTTTTCTATTACCGCTTTCACATTCTCAATGCTTCCTGCTCCGCCAAAGATACATGACGGAATTTTAATCTGATAACTCATATATTACCTCTCCTTTGTTATATTGTTATTCTTGTGTTTTATTTTTGAACATCTCTTTGAACTAATCATATAATATCTGTTTTTTGTGCCTCGTTCAACGCGTTGTTTTGTTATTTTTGTTCTATTTTGAAACATAAGTCGCATTTATTTGTTGCATTTTGAAACATACTGTAATACAATATGGTTAAATAGTAACAAAGCATCACTAGTGCTATCTTTACGTTTCATTTTTAAACATTAAAATAACCACTTAACATTTACAAATCCTAAAAGGAGAAATATATGCAGAAAACCAAGATTCTTGCAGTCGCCCCTTACGAGGGCATGGCTGACATACTTACCGATATAGCACAGTCGCGCGATGACATTGCTCTCACTGTCCAGACCGGTGATCTGTTCACCGGCCGTGATATCGCAATGCAGCTTGCACATAAAAATTACGATGTTATCATTTCGCGAGGCGGCACCGCAGAGCTTATACAATCTGCTGTTGAGCTTCCCGTCATAGATATATCCATCTCTGTTTACGATATACTTCTGAGCATCAAGCTTGCCGAGAGCTACAACGGAAAATTTGTAATTGCCGGTTTTCCCGGAATCACTGCAAATGCACATCTGCTATGCGACCTGCTTCAATATGATATTGACATAATCACTTTCAAGGACTCGGCAGATGCAGTCAATCGCCTTAAAGAAGCAAAAGAAAACGGCTGCACGCTTGTCCTATGTGACGTGACCGGTGCCAGAGCCGCAAAGGATATCGGATTAAATTATAATCTTGTAACCTCCGGCAGGGAAAGCATAGAAAACGCCGTTGCCGAGGCTGTAAAGCTTGTGCATTCTTCCAATTATGTCCACAAGCAGAAGGATCTGTTCCAGTCGCTTCTGACCGAGGATGACCGCGAATTCTTAATTTACTCGCCTGCAGGTACTCTGTGGTTTTCAAGCATCGCAATAGATGAAATGAATACATCGTTGATGAATTTTGTACAGACATACATTAAGTCATTTTTGAAAGTTCCGAACCAGACCGTTTCGCATCAGATACGCGATAACGTCTATACTCTGTACAACCGCCACCTGATTTACGAGGACCAGAAGTACACTGCAATTACTATATGTAAGAGTCCTGCATTAACCGCCGAGGACGACCCTGGATTTCAGATTTACAATATTGACAACACCTCCTCCAACGACTTTGCTGACGCTTACAACGGAACCGGTAAAGCAGGCAAAATAGCGCAGATAATAGAAGAATACGCTAAAAGCCATCTGCCTGTGCTTATTCTCGGAGAAAACGGAACCGGCAAAGGCAAGGCTGCATCACTTATTTACAAGCAAAGCAACTATAAGCACGCTCCATTTTACAGTATAGACTGTTCTCTGATAAAAGAGCGTAAGTGGCACAGCCTGCTAAATAATGAGAATTCTCCTCTCAACGAAGTGGACAGCACAGTATTTTTTGAAAAAGCCGATGCTCTTAGTCTGGAACAGATTGGTGGTTTGTTTCAATATATAGACCAGACGAAGCTTTGCACGAGAATGAAACTCATAGTCTCGCTTTCCACCAACAACTCCAATCAGCCTGCATTTGCCACAATACGCACCTTTATGGAGAATCATCTTTCCTGCCTTACCATGAATCTCCCACCGCTTCGAGAGCGCATTGACGATTTTTCCGGTATAACCGCGCTCTATCTGCACCGGTTCAATGTCTCCTCGGGAAACAGATAATAGGCTTTGATGTTGAAGCAATGGAAAAAATGCTCTCGTACAACTGGCCTAACAATCTAGACCAGCTACAGCATGTCCTTAAAGAGCTTGTCACAATAACAAAGACACCGTATATCTCCTGTGACACTGTAGAAGCCATCCTGAAACAGGAGCCCGACTACGGACGCGTCTTTGATGATTCAGTAAAATTTGATGGAACTCTAGATGAGATAAATTATCAGATCATTCTTCAGGTGTTACACGAAGAACATGACAATAAAGAAAAAACCGCCAGGCGGCTCGGCATAAGCGAAGCACACTCTGGCGGATCTTAAAGAACAATAATTAATACTTAATCAATTTCTCCCTGTGGGATAAAAACCTGAACATCAGCATTCTCGTCAAGCTCTATAAATACTCTTGTATCTTTGCCGACCAGTCCCTTAAAATGTCCGGTGAATTTTTCTCCGGACTGGGTTGTTCCGGTAACATCCATTTTGTATACGCTTCCGGCATCTGATGAGAAATCAATTGAATCATGGCTGCCAAGTGTGTTGACAGTCTGCTCTTTGCCATCGTTCCAGGTTACCTTGATATTCTTAGCATTAAAATAAGTCTGGTTTATAAGCCGGATAGTTGTTGTCTCTTTTCCGTCCTGCGCTGCATAAATACAATTAGTACCTATTAACACTCCTGCCATGATAGTAACTAATGCAAACGTAGCAAGAACTTGTTTTTTTATTATTTTATTCATTTCTGAATACCTCCTTATAATGGCACTCCATTATCTTCGCGGATATTTTATCACAAGATATATTAATTAAACAATTGTCAATTAGTTCAAAACTTTTTTATTATTTTATGTTTTTTTGACACTTTTTTCAAAGTATTGGACATTTTGTTTAATCCTACAAGATCTCTAATGCTTTAAAACACTAAGTTTATCGCAGGTGAGCTTTTCCTCAGTCTTTCCCTTGTATTATAATTTCCCATAGTGTTTTATGAACTCTGTTAAGGAAAAAATGAGGGTAATTAAGAGCAATACCAATGTGCAAAATACACAAAAAAGTTCTTTTATATGAGCGTATTTAGATAAAAATGGACGAAGCATGGTATAAATGATATAATTAAAATGAATGATGGAATAATAAGAAATGGGAGAAACTGTTATGGGATTGTTATATGCAATATTTTCAATTTTTATCACGCTATTTTTCCCAAAGCAAATTACGGATGTGATTTGTTATGGAAGACATCGTGATAGAGAAAATATAAAGAGTAAAAAAATATATTGTCTTATATATGTTTTTTGGACATTCTTTTTTGGTTTGTTTTGTCTTATGATGGGTTCGGCATCAGGTGTAAATAATACATTTGATAGAGTTTTGGATTATTATGGATTGAATTTTGGCGAATATGATTATTTTGAGGCGGCGTCCATATATGACGAGCATGATTATAAACATGAAGGTGATTTCACTCTTGTATACTATATCAGAAAAAATGAAGATAATTTAGATGATTTAATTAAACAAATTGTTCAAGAAAATAATTCTATATACAAAAGATATCAGCTCAATGAAATTGACGTGGTATATGAAACGAACGGTATTTATTACATATGTGAAAAGGGGAGGTGATTGCAAAGGTAGTAGTAGAAAACGATGGATTGTTAAAAAAAATAAGTTATTAATGGAGTAGAGAAAAATTAGAACAAAATTCAATGGACATCTTGCGACTCCTTTACTCCAGCCATCGGAATTATTACGGTCAAAATATGCTTCCGCTCTCTTCAGATCAAATAGGATCTCTGTCTTCTTTCCCTGTGACATTCTTAAGTTCAGCTTAATCTTGTCTGCAGTTGATTTTTTCAGATTTATCCGCATTTCCGTTTCATAAACACAGCCACTCCGAAGTTCTTTTTTCTCGTCTTCTTTTATCAGAATGTCCGCTTCTTCCTGCTAATTCTTCCGGAGATTCTGTAATTCTTTTACAGGAATAAACTTTAATGTATTATCTTCTGCTAATACTGCCTCTCTCGGAATGTTATAGAATCCGCACCAGCCTTCTTGATATGTCGGACCCCAGTCTTTCCAAAATGGCATCCAATCCCATGCATTCTCCCATCCTACCAGATAAACACTGGTACGCTCTTTTCCTCCCATCGGAGAGAACATCAACACATTATTATAACAGAACATTTACACAAGCTCTAGTTTCATTTTTCGCTTTGTTATATCTTTATGTATCTTTAAACGCCCAAATTAGAAATATTACTCTTCTTCACTCTTCTTCAACTTCGAATAATAACTATCCGCAGTATAAAGCGCCGCCACCGGATTATGCCCCAATACACGGTCTTTCGTCACTGCTGTCGTAGTCAGTGCCTCGGAATATTTGTAAAACAGACTGTCATGCCCCACACAAAGTCCGACCACAACATTCAGGTCCGTCTTCGCCTTGTTCAGAAGCTTTGCCTGCAGGATCGGATTACACATATTCACACCGACACCTTCGCAGCATTCCGGGATGCCGACCGATGTCTTCTTCTGTGTTCCGGCTTTACAGCCGACACCATACACCTCAAAGCCATGTCTGCGCAGGATATCTGCCAGGATACGGCTTTCTTTCAACAATCCGACACAGGTTGCGATCCCGATCTTTTTCGCATTAATCTTCTTTGCAAAATCCATGATTTCTTCGACACGGGTATGTTTGCAGTAATTCTCATACTCTACTTTATTACAAAAATTAAAAATAATGGTTGACAGATACACCACTATCGTGTATTATATAACACGTGCCAAGCATAAGAGGCACACAACTTAATACATGCGATAGTGGCGTAGTTGGTAACGCGCGACCTTGCCAAGGTCGAGACCGCGGGTTCGAGCCCCGTCTATCGCTCTTATAACGAAAGAGATATCCTTCATGGATATCTTTTTTTCATTATAAGAGTGTAGCGGAGCCTCTCACCCGCGGCGCAGAACAATTTATCAATACAACCGTTTTATCTGGTATCGTCAAACTTTTTAAAAAAATTTAAAATTACTGTTGACAGATGCTCCACTATCGTGTATTATATAACACGTGCTCGACACAAGAGAGCTCACAAACATAACAAATGCGATAGTGGCGTAGTTGGTAACGCGCGACCTTGCCAAGGTCGAGACCGCGGGTTCGAGCCCCGTCTATCGCTCTTATAACGAAAGAGATATCCTTCATGGATATCTCTTTTTCGTTATAGGAGTGTAGCGGAGCCACTCACCCGCGGTGCGGCTTCTTGTCTCCGTTCCACGTCTACACTCCGTTTCGGTCGTTTCAAAACCGGCATCCACCGGAAGCCGTGAAACGGTCGGCGCAGAACAGACGTCCCCCGGACGTCTTGCGCCCGTCTATCGCTCTTATAACGAAAAGGGGCTGTAAAATAAGTCCCTAATATAAGAAACGCCAATTCCGGCAAATGTCGGTTTTGGCGTTTCTTTGTATTAACTTTTCTATTTCTAAGCAAGTCTGCATCTTTGGGTATAAAAAAGTCCCCCTTCCTATGTCTCTTTATCTTTTCCAAAGTATAGCTCAAGTATGTAAAGATGTCACTTATCTTTTTAAGGAACGGTACTATTTATAGAAATATCTTTCGTTTTACAAAACAACCAAAAGCTTTCCCTCACAAGAAGAAAGAATTATCCTTTTTTCCTGCAGCTGCGGAACCTCCACTGATGTCAGTGTCACACTGCCGGTGCCGGTATTTAAAAATACCAGGACTTTGTCGTCCCCAAAACTACGTAAAAATACATATACTCCCATCATATCATTGCAGTAAATTGTCCGGTAATTGCCCTTGCGTAATGCCACATGCTCTTTTCGGAGTGCAATCCAGCAGCTGAACTTCTCTGCCAGATTTCCCTGTAATCTGTTGTTTTCTGCCTGCTGCTCCATTACTGCCTGCCAGTCCATGGCTGCCCGATACTCCAGTTCTTTCATTCCCTCGATATACACTTCATCCCCGTAGAATACCGATGGCACGCCCACTCCCATAAAGAGATAGAAAAATGCCAGCTCCATTCTCTTTCTATTTCCATTGCAATAGCTTAAAAATCTCGGAATATCATGGGAATCCAGAAAATTCATCTGTGCCAGGCTCACCTGCCATGGGTAGCGGTAAATCATCCGCTGCATCTGGGCATCAAATTCACTGACCGAAAGTTCTCCCTTTCCAAAAAAATCCCGGCACAGATAAGAAAAAGTATAATTCATCGTAGAATCAAACTGGTCTCCCTGAAGCCAGATGCCTGCTTCTTCCCAGATTTCGCCTATTAGAAATATATCCTCTTTTACCGCTCTCACCGCATGACGGAAGGCTCTCCAGAATTCATGATTGATTTCATTTGCCACATCCAAGCGCCAGCCGTCAATATCTGCTTCCCGAATCCAGTAAGTTCCAACATTGCAAAGGTACTCCACCACTTCAGGATTTCCGGTATTAAGCTTTGGCATTTCCTTTACATAGGCAAACGCCTCATAATCTGGCGGATCAGCGTACTGTATCGTTTCCGGCAGGTGATAAAACCAGTTATAATATCTTGATGCTTTTCCCTTCTGCCGCACATCCCGGAATGCAAAAAAATCTGCTCCACAATGATTAAATACTCCATCTAAAATAACCCGAATTCCTCTCTTGTGGCACTGCTGCACCAGTTCTTTTAAATCCGCTTTATTTCCAAGACAGGGGTCGATTTCAAAATAGTCAATGGTATCATATTTATGATAAGACGCTGCTTCAAAAATCGGATTCAGATAAATGCAGTTTATTCCAAGCTTTTCGATATAGTCAAGGTTTTCACAAATTCCTTTCAGTGTACCACCCAGATGATTCTTGCAAATCCGATCCGGTAAAATTTTTCCATTGCTGTCGCTTTTTCCATCCGGCAAAAGCATATGCCTTGTTGCTTTTGCGTCAGTTTCCGTCTGTCATTTGCAAAACTGTCTGGGAAAATATGATACATAACAATGTCTTCTGCCCACTCCGGGATATCTAAAATATCCTCTCTTCTAATATATGGAAACTGGAAATATTCTGTCCTGCCACAGGACAGTTTCTCTGCAAATCCTCTTCCATAATAATAAAGGCTTTCTGTATCGTCCTCTAACCGGAAATAATAGCATACCCTGGTATACGGAGACGTAATCTTAACTTCATAATAATCATAAAGCATATCGGATGCCACATGTTCCATTTCACTTTGTTTCACCGGAAGTGGCTCTTCCATTGCCACCCGGTCTCCCCAAAGCAGCACGCACCGTTTTAAATCGCCCTTTTTACAACGGATTCTTATTACCAGCCGGTCTTCTTTTTCTGCAAAAGCAAATTGTGACAGTGGAATATGCAAAATTGCTTCTTTTTCCATTTTATTTCTATCCTTTCACACCACCTGCAGTAAGACCGGATACCATATACTTTTGTATACAGAAGAAAATAATCAGCACCGGAACAGATACCAGGATAGCGGCTGCGGAGAACATTCCCCAGCTTCTGGTGTAATCGTTGGACTGTAACTGATATAATCCACCTGCCAGTGTATAACTGTTTTCATTCAGTAGAAATGTTGTGGAAAACAGATATTCATTCCATACAAAAATAAGTACCATCACAGAAGTTACAATGATTGCCGGACGAGCCAGCGGCATTACTACCTTCCACAGCAGCTGGAAATCCGATGCACCGTCAATTTTCGATGCTTCTTCGATTTCTATCGGAATGGTATCAAAATACCCCTTCATATTCCAGATAGAGAAAATGCACATGCTTCCCGCATAAATAATCACCAGTCCCAGTTTCGTATCCAGCATATTCATCTGTTTTAAAAGACGGAATAATGCAAACATGGACAGAATCTGCGGGAATGCATTTAAGAGAAGCAGTAATTTTAAAATGCCATTTCTTCCCTTAAAACGGTATCTTGAAAATGCATAAGATGACACCATGGCAAATCCGATAGCAATGACCATTGTAAAGAAGCTTAATACGGCAGAGTTATAAAACCACCGCAAAAACGGCTTCTGCGTCAGTATATTTTTATAATTATCCAGTGTAAATTCCTTTGGAAACAAAGATAATCCGGAGGACAATGCTCCACTCCCCCTTTCAAAGGAAAGATTCAACGCATATAAAATCGGTACCAGTGCCAGCAGACACAGTATAATATAAAAAATATGTAATCCGCTAAGCTGTAAAATCTGTTTTCTCTTTTTCTTAGTCATAATTTTCCTCCTTTACCCCTCGATTGGTAAACAGCGAAAATACCATGATGAGGAAAAAGATAATAATGGATACCGCAGAGGACAGCCCATAGTTATTTGAAACAAACGCATTCTGCTGTGCATAAGTAATTATGGTCTGTAAGGTTGCCCCTGAATATGCTCCCTTCTGCATCGTAAGAAGATATACGATATCAAACTGCTTAAATGTGGTAAATGTCGTCATAATAACCGCCGGTGCATAATTCCTTTCATTGCCGGAACGGTAATATGGATGTTCTTTGACCAGAAACCTGCTCCATCCAGTTCTGCGCTTTCATAATAGCTGCGGTCAATGCTGGACAGTGCACCGTCTATCATCATAATCATAAACGGCAATGCATCCACAGGTTTAGAGTCATGCAGGAGAGAAATGCCGGCACATTGGTGGAAAGGAAATTTACCTTTCCAAAGCCAAGTGCCACCAGAATCTTATTCAGAAGACCAAACTCTGTGTTATAAATGCCTACCCTCCACAAAAGAATGGACACATATGCAGGCATTGCCCACGGGAACATCAAAAGAGTCTTGTATACACGTTTTCCCTTTAAATCTTCTCTTTGAAATCCCAATGCAATAAAATATGCCACAACTACCTGTATCACCATATTTAATGTGGTCCAAAGTAATGTTGTAAACAGTGCTCCAAGGAAACCGGAGTCTGCCTTTAATAATGCCCTGCTATAGTTGGATAGTCCGATAAATTCATAATTTGACCAGTGAAAAAGATTCATATTGGTCAGTGATATATAGCCCGTATAAATAATTGGGAATACGATAACCATTCCAATCAATATCAATGCCGGCATACTGTAAAGCCATGGCGTTAATTTCCGTTTGTTCTTCATATACACACTTCTCTTCCTAATTTTCCTCTTTATATTGCTTCTAAATAAACTCCTTCTTACTGCATATCTGCAATAGCATCCAATGCCTCCTGCTGATAAGTTTCTGCTGCAGTATCAATATCCTCCCCGGATTTGTTGACTGCCGCCAAAAATGCTTCTGCCGGACCCCACATAACGCTCATCTGCGGAATGTTTGGCATAGGCTGTGCAGTTTCTGCAGTTGCTTTCATTGCCATAATCATCTCATTTGCAGCAACATCTGCGTCATCATATGCTTTGCTGTTTGCCGGTGCACAGTTTGATTTATTCGCCAGTGCAATACCTACTTCCGGACTTGCAATTGTCTCTAATACTTTTGCAATTGCTTCTTTCTTATTTTCTGCTGCATATTTTAAGACACCAATGCTCTGTACACCTGAATATGGTGCCAGTCCGTTTCCATTCGGAAGTTTAAAATCTGCTAAGGATTTAATACCAAGATCAATGCCCGCTGCCTTGATTCCGGATACCAGCCATGGTCCACCGATGATTGCTGCTGCCTGGCCTTCATTGAATAATGCAGTTACTGTGTTGTAATCTCCATCTGCCTCCAATGCTGCAAATTTCTTATTGTATGCGATAGCATCCTTGGTTTCCTGTGTATTTAATCCAGGATTTGCATCTTTATCAATAATATATCCACCAAAACCATTGATCACCGGTGCCACATTGTATGCGGTAGAATGCTGATTTACCAGCGCATAAGTTCCTGCATCCACATCGGTATGCGCTACCATATAATCATACAGTTCATCTGTTGTTTCCGGCACATCACCTTCCATTTTGCCTTATTATACATAAAGAGCAATGTCTCATAATAAACCGGCATCAGGTACTGGGTATCCTTATAATTACCTGCTTCTACGGTCATCGGTAATAAATCCGCCATTACATCCTCACTGATAACATCCGTAATCGGAGCTAAAATCCCCATTTCTGCAAATGTTCCCAATGAATCATGTGCATAAAGATACATATCCGGTCCGTTGGATTCATCATTTCCATATAACTGAAGCTGGTCGGTCAGACCGCTCTTCTTTTCAAAGGTAACCTTGATATTATCCTCTGCCAGTTTCTCATTCGCACAATCCGCAATGGTCTGCATGATATTCTCATCCCCATCATGCCAGATTTTTACTTCTGTCATTTCACCCTCTGCATCATTTCCAAGTACTTCTGTAGTCTTTCCTTCGTCATTTCCTGCTTCTTTTCCACAACCGGATAATGTGCCGATTGTCATTGCGGTACAGAGCAATAGACTCAACACCCTTTTCTTCATAAAAATACCTCCGTTTCCCGGTTTCTTTAGGAAACCGTTTTCTTTATTTTATTTTTTCATGCAATTGGTTCCTCTTGCTAAGTCTATATTTATCACTTTTTTCCTTTATTTACAATGTTTATTTGTCAAAAATGATTGACTTTGTTAGGAAACCGCTATACTATATTTTTAAATTTATACATTTTTTCAGGAGGTATTTTATGTCTGTTACCATCAATGATGTTGCCAATGAAGCCGGTGTTTCCAAATCCACTGTTTCTAAAGTTTTAAATCACTGGACCACCATATCCCCAGCCACTGTGGAAAAGGTTCATGCAGCAATTGAAAAGCTTCATTATACCCCTAACTCCCGGGCTGTAAGCTTTGCAAAAGGTGCTACTTCCAATATTGTCTATCTTACCAATCTGGAGAAAGATACTGCTTATCGGAATCCGCATATGTTTGACATTATGTGCGGCGTACACCATACCTTGTCCGAAAACAACTATTCCCTGACGCTTGTCAACACTTCTGAAGAACACTATCCCGGAGAAAAAGTCAGTGAAGTTATCACAAGCGGTTCCTCCGATGGTCTTATCATCCACGGTTCTGCCATTAATAAAGAAATTGCAAATCTTATTCTGGATGCAGGCTTTCCACACATTATCATTGGGCATCCGAGTTTTGAAAGCCGCTTATGCTGGGTAGATACCAACCACGCCCTTGCCGGTGAATATGCCGCTGCCCACATGATAGCCTGTGGTTATACAGATGTCGCCTTTATCGGAGAGCGCAAAACCGATTATATTTCTGCCCAGCGTCAAAAAGGATTTATGGCAGGCATGTTAGACAGAGGCTTTCACATTCCGGCTGCCCGTATCGGAAATACCGATTCCAGCAGCCAGCACGCTTATTCTGTTACTTCTGATATGCTGACACAGCCTGTACCGCCTCGCGCTATTGTATGTGAAAATAACACCCTCGCATTAGGTGTCATCCAGGCCGTCAAAGACCTGCAGCTTTCCATCCCGGATGATATTGCCATACTTACCTTTGACGTCTACCCATATTCCAGCATCATCGACCCACAGCTTACCATTGTAGACATCAATGTCTATGATACCGGTGTGCAGGCAGGCTCCATGATGATCCGTAAGCTTCAGAACCCGGAACTTCTCATCCAAAGCTATACAACGCTTCCTGTTATCATCCAGGGAGAAAGCACCAGGCCACTGACATAAAAAAGGGACTTATTTTACAGCCCCTTTTTCGTTATAGGCAGGAACATCTGTCATATTTTCGCGTCCCCACACATATTATATATAAAACAACCACAGGAGGCGCATATGAGTGCAAAAACAAAAATCGTCGTTGTAAAAATGAAGCATGTCATTCTCACCGGAGTGCTCCTTGGCATACTGCTTCTTCTGATAATTTTCGCTGCTACATATTTCTTTTCAGGTGATGAGCCAAAGCCTGCAGTCGAAGAAACCGGCATGTATACACCGGGTGTGTACAATACATCTGTAGCGCTGGGTGGGGCGGCTATCGATGTGTCTGTGGCGGTGGACAGCAATAACATTAACTCCATAAGCCTTGAAAACATGACTGATTCGGTGGAAACCATGTATCCGCTTGTTGAGCCTGCGATGAACGAGCTCGTATCGCAGATTGTGCAAAATCAATCCACCGATAATATTTCCTACGCAAACACAAGTCAGTACACCTCCAAAGTGCTGCTCGACGCAATTGATAACACACTCTCCAAAGCAAAAAACTCTGACAGCTCAAATACCGAAGAAAATGCAAAGACTGTATCTGAATCACAAAAAGAGCCCGGGGATTCTTCAAAAACTGAAAATACCTCGCAGTAACCTGCGAGGTATTTTAACTTAATCATATAAATCGTAAAATATATGTTATGTATCAAAATATAATCTACTGCTCACTGTCTGCAGATAATCCCTGTAGATAATCGCTAACAGCACTGATATCTGCATAATAGCAGTTCACCGGACGACTCTTCTCATAGTACTGATATCCGGAGTAACCTCCCCAGCCTACCAATGCGATTACAGCCGCAGCTGCAACAATTCGTGCTATAACACGCTTTACTTTATTTCTGGCATTTGTCTTTTTACGATTTGCCTTTTCATTCTTATATTTATCAACCTTTGCCTGACTCATTGCTTTTCTCCTTTAACTCAATGCAATAATTCTACTACATTTTGCGGGAGATATCAAGGCATTTCATCATAGCTTCAAAAACACTGCTTCTCATGCCCTTTTCCTCAAGCACACGCACAGCCTGGATAGTGGTTCCGGCAGGTGAGCACACCATATCCTTGAGCTCTCCCGGATGCTTTCCTGTCTCGAGAACCATTTTTGCGCTTCCAAGCACTGCCTGGGCTGCAAATGTATATGCCTGGCTCCTTGGCATGCCGCCTGCTACAGCCGCATCTGCCATGCTTCGATAAACATAAATACATATGCCGGTGAGCTTCCGCTGACTGCTGTCACTACATCCATAAGCTTCTCGTCTATCATCTCAGCCTTTGAAAAGCCCGAGCACAAATCAAGCACTGTATCAAGCTCCGCCTGCGATACTCTTTCATTTGCACAGACTCCCATCATGCCCTCACCAACCATGGCAGGTGTATTTGGCATGGTACGTATAACCTTTAAGCTCTTTCCAAACATCTCGTCAAACCACGAAAGTGACTTGCCCGGTGCAATCGAAACAATAATTTCATCGTCACTAACAGTGTCCTTTATCTCTGCTATAACCTCCTCATAGTACTGTGGCTTTACTGCTAAAAACAGAATATCTGCAAACTCTGCTACGCTCTTATTGTCCGCTGTCAGCCTGATTCCAAGCTCTGCTGCATTCTTTTCTCTGGAGCTTTCGGTCTTTGCAGATGCAAGAATATCGCTTGCCTGTGCCTTGCCTGATGCAAGCACTCCGTGTATCATTGCCTTTCCCATGTTTCCACAACCTATGAAGCCTAATTTCTTACTCATATTATCCTCCTGCCGTAATCAATATATCTGACTATTCAAAGCATCCAAAATCATGTTTAACAGTCAGTATTTTTGCAAACTATTTTAGCACACTTCATTCAATCATGCAAAATATCTTTTGACTCTCATATCATCTTATGCATCAAAACCTGAATGTACAGGCAGGCCTCTGTGCTCAACAGGAGTGGAAAAAACTATCTGTGTACTTGTCTTGCCGAATTTCTGCAGAGTGTTGATAAAGTCATCAAGCTCCTCCGTATTCAAAAACTCCACCTCTATGAGCATAGAATACTCTCCTGTCACACAATTGCACTCTATGACATTCTCCACACTCTCAATAAACGGATAAAACTCTTCCTTTTGTACAGGCTCCAGATCCAGATTGACAAAGGCCTTTATCTTATAGCCCAGATTAACCGAATCTACAGCGGCATGATAGCCTTTATGATTCCCTTGCTCTCCAATCTCTCTATTCTGGCTGTTACAGCCGGTGATGACAAAAACACCTGTGCCGCTATCTCCTTTATCGCTATACGTGCATTTTCCTGCAGCAGCTCTACTATTTTCTCATCAATCATATCCAATGCATTCTTAGTCAATGTACCGCCTCCTAACCTCTCTTTTGTAAATGTGATTTTTCCAACAAAAAAGAGGGCGCAGATAACCTAATATCTGAACGCCCTCGTTCGCTTTACTTTTTTAATTAATTACTCTAAAAAAATAATATCATTAATCAATATTACTTGTCAAGATTAAGATCTGTAATCTCCGTTAATTTTTACATAATCATATGTAAGATCACAGCCCCATGCCTTGGCTGACACATCTCCCTGGTGTAAATCTATGTCGATGTAAATCTCATCCTCATGCAGTATCTTTGCTGCCTCCTCCTCTGAGAAGTCAACTCCGGCACCATTCTCGCACACCTTGATGCATCCTGCTGTTGAGCGCAGGTGAAGCTCCACCTTGTCTATATCAAAATCAGCCTCCGCATAGCCTATAGCACAAAGGATTCGTCCCCAGTTGGCATCCTCGCCAAACATAGCACACTTTAAAAGTGGTGAACGGATAACGCTCTTTGCCACAATAATTGCTGTATCAAGATCAGGCGCACCTGCGCATGTGCACTCTAACAGCTTTGAAGCACCCTCTCCATCCTTTGCAAGCATTCTTGTAAGATTTGAAAGCACCTCGTACAGTGCATCCTTAAAGGTCTGATAATCATCATTCTCTGTAGTAATAGGTGTGTTTCCTGCAAGACCGTTTGCCATGATGCTTACCATATCATTGGTAGAAGTATCGCCGTCAATGCTTAAGCAGTTGTAGGTAACCTTTACAATCTCGCTCAGGGCCTTCTGGATGAGCTCCGATGAGATGGCAACATCTGATGTGATAAAGTTTAAGGTAGTAGCCATGTTCGGGTGAATCATGCCGCTTCCCTTTGCCATACCGCCTACTGTACACTCACAGTCTCCAAGCATGAACTTTACTGCATACTGCTTTGGAACGGTATCTGTAGTCATTATAGCGTTTACAGCCTTGTCGTTGCCGTCTGCCGAAAGTCCCTTTGCAAGCTCCTTTATATGGCTCTCGATAGGCTCAATAGGAAGCACCTGGCCAATAACTCCTGTAGATGCCACGATAACCTCGTTTGGATCAATCGAAAGCTCTGCTGCTGCAAGTTCGCACATTCTCTGGGCCTTCTCTACTCCGTCAGCATTGCAGGTGTTGGCGTTTTTGCTGTTGGCAATAACAGCCTTTGCCGTATGTCCTGATGCCTCAAGGTGTGCCTTTGTCACCTGAATAGGAGCGCCCTTCACCTTGTTTGTTGTGTAAACAGCCGCTGCCTGACACTGTGTTTCTGAATAAACTAAAGCCAGGTCATTTTTGTTTTTGTCACTGTTTAATCCACAGTTTAATCCGTTTGCAACAAAGCCCTTTGCTGCACAGACGCCCTTTTTTACCTTTGTAAAACTCATTTGTATAATACCTCGATTCTTTTAATATGTCCAATCCCCAACATATCGTATTATTGATATATGAACGATAGACTGTAACATCCTCTCGTTACTCTATCTCTTTCATGACGCTCTTGTAAGCCGGACGGATAATCTTGTTCATGCCGACAATCTCCTCAAGCCTGTGGGCACTCCAGCCAACGATTCGCGCAATGGCAAAAAGAGGTGTGTAAAGCTCCATAGGAATACCAAGCATCTCATAAACAAAGCCGCTGTAGAAATCGACATTCGGAGAAACACCCTTAAAGATATGGCGCTTTTCAGCGATAATCTCAGGAGCCACCTTCTCTATTGTATTATAGAGGTTCATCTCATTATCTCTCTTCTTTGCAACTGAAAGCTTCTCCACATAGCCTCTGAATATACGCTCCCTCGGGTCAGAAAGTGAATACACCGCATGTCCCATTCCATAGATGAGTCCCTTGTGGTCAAACACCTCACCATCCATCATTTTTCTGAGGTATGCTCTCACCTCATCCTCATCATCCCAGTGCTTCACATGCGAACGGATGTCCCGCATCATCTCCATCACCTTGATATTGGCACCGCCGTGCTTTGGTCCCTTAAGGGATGACATGGCTGCCGCGATAGCAGAGTATGTATCTGTACCTGCCGATGTAACCACACGGGTGGTAAATGTAGAGTTGTTTCCACCGCCGTGCTCCATATGAAGAATAAGTGCCATATCAAGCACCCTTGCTTCAAGCTCTGTATATTGATTGTCAGCTCTGAGCATCCTAAGGAAGTTTTCAGCTGTCGAAAGCTTTGGATCCGGCCTGTGAATATACATGCTCTGATCATTTTCATAATGATTATACGCATGATAACCGTAAACTGCAAGCATCGGGAATATTGCAACAAGTGATAAGCACTGTCTGATATTGTTGTCGATGCCCGCCTTTGCTACAAGAGGATCATATGAAGCCAGTGTCAGTATACTTCTCGTCATGGAATTCATGATATCCTTTGACGGAGCCTTCATGATGACATCCCTCGTAAATTGGTAGGAAGGGTTCTGCTTCTTCCTAAAACCTCTGTAAACTCAGCCAATTCACTCTCCGATGGCAGCTGCCCGAAAAGCAGCAGATAAGCAATTTTTTCAAAACCAAACTCTCCGGGCTTGAGGTTATTTGTAAGTGTCTTTACATTGTAGCCTCTGTACCACAATTGTCCGTCACATGGCACGCTGCTGCCATCCTCGCCCGTCTTAAATGAAACAATCTCCGAAATATTCGTAAGACCTGTCAGAACTCCCTTTCCGTTTACATCCCTAAGTCCTCTGTTGACACCATATTCCCTGAAAAGACTATCTGAAATTGTGTCATTTTTAATACAGATATCCTGTTTTTTTGCAGCGTAATCCGCTAATAAATTATTGCTTTTTGTCATCCATTCACCCTTCCTTTTTATCTTTTAGAATATATTATATCCGTTTTCTTAGAAATTGGCAAACCCATTCATGAATCCGTAGCCAAAAATTTTATTTGGGTAGTCAGTTTTTTCTTTTCTGCGGCAGTTTCTTACCATGACATTTTTTATATCCACTCCGTTTGCGAGCAAAACATTGCCTCTCACTATCATCCACTCCATGATGAGAGCCGCCACCGCTGCAGTGATTGCAGCAGCCGCCGATGTGCCACTTAGTGCTATATACATTCCTCTTAGATTTGCCCCTGTGATATCCACAGCCGGTGCTACGAGATCCGGCTTTATTCCACCGTCTGCGTCAAAGCCCCTTCCCGACTCTAAAAGTATTGCATCATTTAGGGAATTATAGCCTCCCGCCGTTATCACAAGCTTAGCATCCGAAGGCATGGTCAGCGTGGTATCAGGCTCCGAGACAATAAAGCTCACATCAGCATCAAGAAGTCCTGTCATCGGGAGCCACATATTAAAAACACCTCCAATAGTACTAAGTGGAAATACCCTGATGGTCCACACTCCCTTCACCACCTTTTCAAAGCGGATAAATATAAGCAAATCCCTCGTCTGTCTGCCGGTCTGCCTGTAGTCAATAGTCACCTGTGTTCCTTCAAGCAGAAATGAGTATTCACCGCTGTCTATTCGCATTGGTACCCCGGCTGGATTTGATTGTCCGCTAGGCGATATGACAGAAAGCGTAAATAGCTCAGGTGAAAGTGCCCAGCATTCCAGATAAAAGCCATCCATATCCTGCTCAACATTTATCTCAATATCATCGACTGTATCTGTTATACGCCTTTATAATGATGCCTGCTGTTCGCCTCATTGCCCGCTGCCGCAACCACAGCCCTGCCTCTTTTTGCCGTGATATAGTCCAGATACTCTGAAAGATCCTCAGCTCCCGTGTGGCTTCCGTTATTGCAGCCAAGCGCCATGCAAAAGACAGCCGGTGCTCCCTTTTGACCTGCAAACTCATCTGCAAAATGCACTGCTCTCATCACATCAACCTCCGAGTACACCATTTTACGATCCGGAATAAAGTAGAAATCATACAGCTTTTGAGGTGCCCTTTTCAGCTTCACGACAATAAGCTTAGCCTGTGGTGCCACCCCTGCAAAATCATCCTGCGGTCTGTCATTGCCACATATCACGCTCGCCACAAACGTACCATGCCCATCCTCATCACCCGGTATGCTCTCATATGGATTTTCCGATAAAATAGCAGCATTTATCTCATCCTCAGAATAAACCGTATCCGTATTCTGATCCCAGAGCACTGCAATCTTCGTCTTACTCTCAGGTGTCATAAAAGCCTCCTGCGCATAATTCACACCTGTGTCAATAACCACCACATACACACCATTTCCGTATAGTCCCGGAACAAACTCCCTTTGAAGCCTGAACACACCGCTCTTTACAAGTCCCTGCGTGGATAAAGGAGCAAGACACTTTGGAATAGCCGAATACGAATAAACTCCCACCATAAGTGGTGGGAGTCTTTCGTAATCCTCATATGTCCATATCTCGTAATCATCGCCCAATGTCTCTATGATATCAGGAGCTATTACCGGTGGAATGAACTCCTTTTTTGATACTATGAACTGCATATTTTACCTCATATGATATAATATTTAAATATGAGGGTCAAAAGATATTTTGACCCTCATATAATTATATTCTATAAATAAAAATATGCTACCATATTTATCTAATATAAACAAAGCTTCGACCAAAATTTACTCGCGGCTTCCATGACATGTAAAATAAATCACCTGGTAATCCTGCGAAAGCACCGCAAGCAGCCTTCTGCCTCGAGCAAGCTTCTCATCATCCAGATTCACAAACGGATCGTCAAGTATGAGGAACGGCTTCTCGCCCGGATACATCGCATCCACAAGCGCAAAACGCATACATATGCCTATCAGGTCCTTGTAGCCTGCCGACATGGTTCTCACATCGCGAAGCTGCCCCTGCTCCTTCATCTTTATTGAAATATTGGCATCCACCTGCCAGTCTCTGTCTGTATTTTCTGTCAGGATACCAAAGTACTTCTGAAAGCCATTGGAAATAGGCGCCATGTATCTGGCAGTAAACTGCTCCCTTGCTCTGGTCAGATAGTCTGATGTAAGCCCAAGTATCTCGTACTTATGCTTTTCCTCAGCCTGTATCTGCTTACAGTTGCGATACTCCTGCTCCTTTTCATCCCTCATATCAAGCTGCTCCTGCAGATCATCCATCTGTCTGCCGTACTGCACTAAGGATGCCCTGATTTCATCGAGGCTGCCTCAACCTTTGAAATCATCTCATTGAGCTCATCAAGTGTATACGGACACTCATTTGGTGCAAGGAGCTTGTCCATATCGTTGTCATTCTCAAACTGCGTTTTCTTCTGAAGAGCACTGTCCATATTTTCCTTTGCAAAGCCGGCCTCTGCGAGCTGCTTTTTCATCTGTGAAAGTGTCTGTGTATATTCTGCAGCACTGTCATATCCATAGAGACTTAAATACTCATCAAGCGAAGCCTTTGCCTTCTCATAGTCAGCCTTTGTCTTGGCGCGCTTTCCTATCTGCTCGTTGAAACGACTGTAGTCATGAGCCTTTGTGCGAAGCTCATAAAGCTGCTCCTGATACTGCGATTCATCTGCTTCAATCGAAAAGCTGTCAAAAAACTGCGATACCTCATGCTCCATTGATGTAATGCCGCTTTGAATCTGCTCAAGCTGCTCCTTTAATTCCTGAATCGGTATCTCCTTCTGCTTTATATTTTCCTCACGCTCAGCCATAAGCCTGATGTATGCTCTCTGCTTTTTGTTGTTCAGACGGATTCCATAGACCATCATGACAACACCGCAAAGCGCCATAGCGACTCCAGCTATGCCTACCACAAGAAACATGATTTCCTTCACATTGTACTTCTCATTCAGACTGAATACCGTGCAACAGCCGCTGCCAAAAGACCGATAACCATAAGCACAATACCTGCAGGTACAAGCTTAGTCTTCTCAGGGGTCTCCGGCTCCTCCTCATCATCTGCCATCTTTGCAAGTGAGGTCATCTGCGAGAGCTTGAGCTCCATGTGACTATACTCATTCTTGACGCTCTGGATGTTTGCTATCTTTTTTGCATCTCATCAAGACCATCATCAGATGGCACACCATCCTTAAACATACCTGAAAGTGTATCTAAATACTGCTCCTCCTCAGGCGTAAAGCTCAGATTATCTTCTACAGCCTTTAAGCTTTCAAGCTCTCCGGCCTGCTTTGTCTTTTCCAAAAGCTCTGCTTCATCCGGTGCTTTTTCTCCAAAGACTGCCATTGCAGCATTGTAAATGCTCTCTTTCTCCTTTGCAACGGCACAAAGCTGCTCGTAGTTTTCACGAAGTGCCTGCTTTCTGCTGTCCTCAGATGCCACCTGAAGCGCCCTGCCGTACTCGGCTCTGATACCTGTAAGCTCCTTCTTCTGGGCAGTTTTCTCATCTATTTTCTGTGAAAGCTGTGCTGCCGCCTCATCCGCGGCCTGATACTTCTTAAGCTCCTGTTCCAAGGCTGTGAGTGTATTTACACGCTTTTTGATAGAGCCTGTGATACGGTTTGGGGACATCTTGTTCATCATGTCCTTAATGTCCGCTGTCGCCGACTCGAAATTGTTGATGTCATTTGTATTTTCCGCCATATTGCCAAGCTTTGCGCTGATACTGTCTGATGACGAAAACATGCAGTCTGCCTGTGCTATGTATATCGTTCTCTTGAACGAGCTGCGGTCGAGGTCAAAAAGCTCCTCTCCAAGCAGTGGTGAAAAATCATCACACTCAACCATGGTTGCAAGCCTGTACAAATGAAAATCATCCTGCTTTTCTGTGAGGCCAAAGGTCCTTACAAGTCTGTACTCCACTCCATCGGCCTCAAAATCAAGCTCTCCACCATAAGTGCCGCCCTGCCATGGCTTATAGAGCTTTCTTTCCCTCTCAAAGGCGCCCGGCTCCTTTTTCGTATCAAAGCCGTACAGCATAGCCTTCAAAAAAGCCGCAAGTGTACTCTTTCCCCAGCCGTTTGGCTGGTTTATGACATTGACTCCATCATTGAAATTGATATTAAGATCGGACAGCTTTCCGAAGTTGTTTATGTGACAAGCTATTAATTTCAATTTCTAAATCTCCTCCCCGCTAAGCGCCGATATACCACACCTGATGACCTCAGACTTCTGCTCCTCGGTCATATCTGAGCCAAGCACCATCCGTATGAACTCACCCTTAAGTGATGCATCCTTTTCGTATTCACTGTAATTGATGAGAAGTCTTGTCTCATCATACACCTTTTCATAGTAAAAATATTCCTCGAACATATCCTTGAGGAAATCTGTGTTTATCTCACAATCCACGTCCACCTCACCTACAAGCACGAACTTTACCATGCTTCTCGATGAATATTCACTGTCCGAAATGGCCTTTTCCATCTTCACAGCCACATCCTGTGTGGTCATGGCTCCTGTCACATCCACATACAGCGTGTAGAGGCTCCTGTACGCAAACGGTACAAAGCTAAAGCCTGCCGTGAGCTTCTCATCATCTATATCAAGCACCACAAAGCCTTTTTGTCCGCACTCATCAAAGCCTCTTCCCTCTAAGCAGCCGCTATAGCAGTACATGCCACGGTTGTCAAGCTGTCCGCTCTGATACTCATGCACATGACCGAGTGCGAGATAATCAATGCCCTTATTCTTAAGGTCGCCTGTGGAAATCTCATCACCGAGCTGTCCGTGGAGAGTGACAACGTTGTAATTGTCATTGTCGAGCACAAGAGAATTGTACATGGAAGCCTGGTTAGACTTGTCTATCTCAAGACCTGTTATTGTGATATTTCCATAGCTGTATGAGGTCCACTGATTAGAAAAAAGCTTAAGGTTGTCAGGGATTTCATCGAGCTTCGATATGAAATTGTCCGAGTCGTGATTACCCTTAAGATAATAGAAATCGATATCCGGATTTGACGTAATCGAATCCTTTACCAGATTTCTGGCAGTCGCTGACACATTTCTCGTGTCAAATAAATCGCCTGCTATGATAATCGCCTTTACATCATTATTTTTGGCGTACTCTATCATCCTTGAATATGTACGCAGTATTTCCATTTTTCTCTCTTTTGCCTGCTCCTTTGACAGATTCGAGGTCATCTTCGAATCCAGATGCAGGTCTGCACAGTGGATAATTTTCATTTTTCCAATTCCTCTTGATATATGAACGTTTATAAATCATTACAGACTACACATAGATTCATTACGCATAGCCTGGTTGCATCATTTACAGCCAATTCACAATTTCATAATCATTTAACAATTAAACGTGCTGACTGTCTGCAAGCTCAGGTGTACCTCTCATCTGAATGAGCGGGCCGCCCTTCTTCTCAACGTAATCTTTAGTGATTGTAACCGTGCCGATATTGTCATCCTTTGGTATCTCATACATGATATCGAGCATGAAATCCTCTATAATCGCACGAAGGGCTCTGGCTCCGACCTTCTTCTCCTTTGCCATCTTGGCGATGGCATAGAGTGCATCATCATCGAACTCAAGCCTTACCTCATCCATCTCAAGGAGCTTCTGATACTGCTTGATTATGGCATTCTTTGGCTCCTTCAATATCTTTACAAGCATATCCTCGGTGAGAGCCTCAAGTGAGAACATGATTGGAAGTCGTCCGATAAACTCAGGAATCATTCCGAATTTGCGGATATCATCAACAGTTGCCTGCATGAGCAGGTTCTCATCCCCATCATACTTGTCCTTTAAATCAGCCTTGAAGCCTATAGAAGCCTCCTTGTTCAGGCGCTCCTTTATGATATCCTCAAGTCCCGGGAAAGCACCTCCGCATATAAAGAGAATATTTCTCGTGTCAACTGTGGTCATCGGAACCATGGCATTCTTGCTGCTGGCGCCAACCGGCACCTCAACCTCTGAGCCCTCTAAAAGCTTAAGCATACCCTGCTGCACTGACTCTCCGCTCACATCACGCTGGTTGGCATTTCTCTTCTTTGCAAGCTTGTCTATCTCATCTATAAAAATGATACCGTGCTCAGCTCTCTCCACGTCATTATCTGCAGCCGCAAGAAGCTTACTTACCACACTTTCGATATCGTCACCGATATATCCGGCCTCAGTAAGTGATGTGGCATCTGTTATGGCAAGTGGCACATCTAAAGCTTTGCAAGAGTCTTTACGAGATATGTCTTTCCTGAACCTGTAGGTCCGATCATGAGCATATTTGATTTCTCAATCTCCACACCATCATATTTATTTGAAGCCTGCTTTGCAGTGGTATTCTCTTCCTGCGCCTTATGCTTATTGTCAGCCATGACACGCTTGTAGTGGTTATATACTGCAACCGACATGACCTTCTTTGCATGCTCCTGACCTACCACATAGTCATCAAGACTTGCCTTGATCCTATGCGGTGCAGGAATTGAGTGAATGTCAAGAATCGGCTCGACCTTTTTCTCTTCCTTTGGCTTTTTCTTCTTAAGCTTCTGGCTGTTTGGTATGCTCCTGTCAGATCTGACAAATTTATCATGCTGATATTGGGCATATTGCCAAAATCCATATTGCTTATATTACCCAGATTTCCGAAATTGCCAAAATTACCGTTGCTCATGGAGTCAAAGGTCTTTTGCATACAATCGTTACAGATGCACAGGTTCGGCTGGATATGTATCATCTTGCCTGCCACGCTCTCCGGTCTGCGGCAGATGTAGCAGACATCCTCGTAGTCGTTTGCCTTGTTATCGTTTGTATTATCTATGTTATTTGTAGTTTCTTCATTATTATCCTGAATATTGTCAGGTACTTCCTTGAAATCATCATTATTCATAGGTGAATTACCGCCTTTGTATCATTTAGCTGCTTTATCAGCCATTTAACTATTATACACTACTGAATAAATGCGTGCAAGCAAGCTGAGGCGCTTTTGAAAAAAAAGAACCGACAGATCAAAAGACCTGTCGGATCCATTTTCTTAATATCTATTATAACAGCTCCATAAGAAGCTTATTGACAACAGCCGGATTTGCCTTGCCCTTTGTGGCCTTCATGGTCTGACCTACAAGTGCTCCGATAGCTTTCTTCTTGCCATTGTGATAATCCTCCACAGCCTGTGGATTTGCATCGATGACAGCCTGGATTGTGGCTTTAAGCTCACCCTCATCATTCATGCTCTTAAGACCGTTCTCCTCGACATACTGCTCAGGATCTATATCATCCGAGAATATTTTCTCAAATACTTCCTTGGCAACAGATGAGTTGATCGTGCCTGCATCCACCAGATCTACAAGCTTTGCAAGGTTTACAGGTGAAAATTTTATCTCATCTGCATCCATATCATTATCCTTTAACAGTCGCATTGTCTCAACCATCAGCCAGTTTGAAACCTTCTTCGGCTTGCCGCAGAGCTTTGTGGCAGCCTCAAATATGTCTGCCATATGCTTTGACTCTGTGAGAATCTTTGCATCATACTCCGGGATGTCGTATTCCTTCTTGTAGCGTGCAAGCTTCTGTGGACGCAGCTCAGGCTGCTTTGCCTTTATCTGTGCAATCCATTCATCGGATACGACGATTGGCACAAGGTCAGGCTCCGGGAAATATCTGTAGTCCTGTGCATCCTCTTTTGAACGCATGGCATGTGATGATTCCTTGTTGTCATCCCATCTACGGGTCTCCTGTACTACCTTTCTGCCCATCTCAAGAAGCTCTATCTGGCGCTCACGCTCGCCCTCGATGGCATGTGCGATAGCCTTGAAGGAGTTAAGGTTTTTCATCTCCGTACGTGTACCAAACTTCTTTGCGCCCACCTCTCTGACTGAGATGTTGACATCGGCACGCATTGAGCCCTCATTCAATTTACAGTCAGATGCTCCGAGATACTGGATGGTCTGACGCAGAGTCTCAAGGTATGCGATAACCTCCTCAGCGGAGCGCATATCAGGCTCTGATACTATCTCTATAAGAGGTACTCCGGAACGGTTGTAATCTACGATAGATACGTCCTCCCACTCGTCATGTACGAGCTTTCCGGCATCCTCCTCCATGTGGATTTCATGGATTCTGACGTTTTTCTTTCCGTTTGCTGTCTCAATCTCCACTGAACCGTTGCGGCAGATTGGCAGATAAAGCTGTGATATCTGATAGTTCTGTGGGTTATCTGGATAAAAATAGTTCTTTCTGTCAAATTTGCTGTACTGTGTGATAGTACAGTTAGTGGCAAGTCCTACTGCCACTGCGTACTCTACAACCTGCTTGTTTAAAACAGGAAGTGAGCCCGGCTGTCCTGTGCAGACAGGACATGTATGTGTATTTGGTGCGCCTCCGAAAGCTGTGGAGCAGGTGCAAAAGATCTTTGTTTTTGTAGCTAACTCTACATGGACCTCAAGTCCGATGACTGTCTCATAGTTTTTCATATCCTTTTTGCCTCCTTCCTACTGTGCACCGGCAGATTTATTGGTGTCTGCTGCATTTTTGTTACTGTATTCCTCCGCAATAGCACTGCGCTTAAGCTCTCTTGTTTTTTCAAAGCTGTAGGCTGCACGGATGATATTCTTCTCCTTAAAGCAGTCTCCGATGAGCTGTAATCCGATTGGAAGTCCGTTTTTGTCCATGCCGCACGGAAGCGATATTCCCGGAAGTCCTGCAAGGTTTACAGATATGGTGTAGATATCACCGAGGTACATCTGGATTGGATCACTTAAGCTCTCTCCAAGCTTTGGAGCTGTGGTTGGTGCTGCCGGTCCGAGTATCACATCATATTTGGCAAAGGCATCATCAAAGGCTTTTTTGATAAGTGCTTTTACTCTTAAGGCCTTTAAGTAATATGCATCATAATATCCTGATGAAAGCACGAAGGAGCCGAGCATGATTCTTCTCTTTACCTCAGGTCCAAAGCCCTCAGAACGCGATTTCTTGTACATGTTGTGAAGGTCTGTGTACTCCTTTGTACGGTATCCGTATTTGACACCGTCGAATCTGGCAAGGTTTGAGCTTGCCTCAGCGCAGGCGATTACGTAGTAAGCGGGATGGCATACTCTACAAGTCCGAGGTCAAATTCTTCCACAACAGCACCTTTTTTCTTTAATTCATCTGCCGCTGCAAGGATTGCCGATTTCACCTCCGGGTCAAGTCCATCTCCGAGATAATCCTTTGGAATACCGATTTTCATACCCTTTACGTCATCGACAAGCGCCTCTGTAAACTTCAAATCGTCTCTGTTTACTGATGTCGAGTCCTTCTTATCATATGAAGCGATTGCCTCAAGGATTGTAGCACAGTCTGTGACATCCTTTGCGATAGGTCCAATCTGGTCAAGGGATGAGCCATAGGCAATGAGTCCATATCGTGAAACTGTGCCGTAGGTTGGCTTGATTCCTGTCACACCACAGAAGGAGCTTGGCTGTCTGATTGATCCGCCTGTATCTGAACCGAGTGCAAACGGCACCTCCTCTGCTGCAACTGCTGCACAGCTTCCTCCTGATGAACCGCCCGGTACGTGCCCTGTGTTCCATGGGTTTTTGGTTGCTCCAAAGGCGGATGTCTCTGTGGTGCTTCCCATGGCAAACTCATCCATGTTGGTTTTCCCACGATGACACAGCCTGCATCCTCAAGGCGCTTAACAGCCTCCGCTGTGTAGGTCGGGATGAAATTATAGAGTATCTTTGATGAACATGTGGTGAGAATCCCCTTTGTACACATGTTATCCTTTATGGCTACAGGCACACCCGCAAGCGCTCCTTTTAGCTCTCCTGCATCAATTTTTGCCTGAACCTCTGCTGCTTTTTTAAGTGCACCCTCTTCGTCTATTGTCACAAAGCTGTTTATCTTTTCTTCTTTTGCTTTTATAGAAGCAATGGCAGCCTTTACAGCCTCTTCCACTGTAACTTCCTTTGCCTGTATTTTCTTGCCGAGTTCCACGGCAGTTAAAGACATTAAATCCATTTTTCTCCTCCTTGCCGTTATTCGCCGATTGTCTTTGGTACCTTGAATCCGCCGTCCTTCTTGACCGGTGCATTGGCAAGTGTAGCTTCACTTCCGTCACCGTTTGTGACAACATCATCTCTGAATACATTGTTTACAGGGAATACGTGGCTCATAGGCTCAATTCCCGAAGTATCAAGCTCCTCGAGCTTGTCGATATAATCAAGCATATCTGCATATCCTTCTTGCATGCCTCT
>ENA-OQIR01000140-OQIR01000140.1-human-gut-metagenome-genome-assembly--contig:-NODE-140-length-32793-cov-3.813966_pt1 | contig 32793 bp, 37 predicted proteins | sample MGYA00242580_ERZ504745 | MGnify/ENA primary metagenome ERZ504745 (study PRJEB26092, sample SAMD00036214) | human gut metagenome | host: Homo sapiens | study: EMG produced TPA metagenomics assembly of...
CTGCTGGCCGCCGGACAGCTGCGACGGCATTTTGGAGGCCTGCGAGGCCACGCCGACGCGGCCCAGCAGATCCATGGCCAGGTCCTCGGCTTCCTTCTTGTCCATGTGGCGCACCTTGATCGGTGCCAATGTCACGTTTTCCAAAATGGTTTTGTTGGCGAACAGGTTGAACGATTGGAACACCATGCCCACTTCCGCGCGCAGACTGGCGAGTTCCTTGCCTTCCTGCGGCAACGGCTTGCCGTCGATGCGGATATCCCCGGAATCGATGGTCTCCAATCGATTGATGGTGCGGCACATCGTGGACTTACCGGATCCGGACGGTCCGACGATGACGAGCACCTCGCCTTTGCGTACGGTGAGGTTGATGTCCTTGAGCACATGCAGATCGCCATAATGCTTCTCGACATGGGTCAGTTCGACGAGCGGCCTGTTATCCGCTCCCGCGTCCGGCATGATGGGACGCTTCGCTTCGGTTTCTTTCATTTCAGACATAAAGGGCAGTATAAGAAAGCAATGCGAAATTCATGTTTCCTATATTGCCCGTTCACATCATTTCGTCCGGAATATGAGACATTTCATACCGTTTGACGAACATATTCATCAAACGGATCGCCGCCGGAGCAATGTCACAGCACCTTGGAGAGGAAGGTCTTCAATCGTTCGCTCTTCGGATGGTTGAAGATCTCGTCGGGGGTTCCCTCTTCCTCGATCACGCCGGCATCGGTGAAGATGACCCTCGTGGCCACTTCGCGTGCGAAGCCCATCTCATGGGTCACCAGCACCATGGTCATGCCTTTGGCGGCAAGGTCGCGAATCACTTCGAGCACATCTCCCACCATTTCCGGGTCGAGCGCGGATGTCGCCTCGTCGAACAGCATCACCTTCGGATTCATCGCCAGCGAGCGCGCGATCGCCACACGCTGCTTCTGACCGCCGGACAGCGATTTCGGCATGGCGTCGGCTTTTTCGGCCAATCCTACGGTTTTCAGCAGTTCCATGGCGTGCGCGCGGGCCTGCTCATCCGTTTCATGATGCACCAGTTTCGGTGCGAGGGTGATGTTGTCGATCACGCTCATGTTGTTGAACAGGTTGAAATGCTGGAACACCATGCCCACCTGCTCGCGCACCTGGTCGATGTTCACATGGCTGTCCGTCAAATCGTGTCCGTTGACCACGATCTTGCCGCCGGTGGCCTGTTCGAGTCCGTTCAGGCAACGCAATATGGTGGATTTGCCGGCGCCGGACGGTCCGATGATGCAGATCACCTCGCCTTTGCGCACGGTCATGTCGACGCCTTTGATGACCTCGGTCTGCCCGTAGTTTTTGTGCAGATCCTTGACGTCGATGATCACGTCGTTCTCGTTCATCGGTTCACCTTCCTGTCCACGATGTTGGCCAGCCACGTCAGGATGGTGATGGCCACGAAGTACATGACGCCGACGATCAGCAGCGTTTCGGTTACGCGGAAGTTCGCCGCGTACAGCTGCTGCGCCTGGTACAGCAGCTCACCGAAGCCGATGGCGAGCAGTAGCGAGGAGTCCTTGATCATGATGACCAGCTGGTTGATGATCGAAGGCATGGCGATTTTGCTGGCCTGCGGCAGAATCACTCGGCGCATGGCCTGCCTGTGGTTGAGTCCCAGCGAACGTGCGCCCTCCATCTGTCCAGAATCGACCGATTGGACTGCGCCACGCACGATTTCCGCCAGGTACGCGCCGGAGTTGAGCGACAAGGTCAATGCGCCGGCGACCCAGATGTTCACGCTATGTCCGATGAGCTGGGGCACGCCGAAGTAGAAGAAGAACGCCCACACCAGGATCGGGGTGCCGCGGAACACCGTGATGTACACATTGGCCAATCCTGCGGCGATTTTGCTTTCCGAAACCTTCATCAGGCCGAACGCGACGCCGAGCACCAATGCGATCGCGAAGGAAAGCAGCGTGATCAGCAGCGTGTTCCTCAAGCCCGTCAGCAATGCCGGCATCGACTGTTTGACCAGTCCGAGGAAACCGACCTTCTGTTGTTCGGCGCTGTCGTCGCCATTGTCGGTGATCATGCCGGAAATCGATTTGGCCTGCTCTTTCGCGCCTTGCTTGCCAAGATATTGTGCGACGATTCGCTCGTATTCTCCCGAAGCGATCATCTTGTTCAATCCATCGTTGATGGCGGCCAGCAATCTGCGTTCATGCCTTTGTTCACGGCCATGCCGTATTCGCCGTGCGGCACCTTCGGAGTCACGATTTTCAGACCGTTGTTCTGCGATACGCCATATGCCAGTACCGGATAATCGTCGAACACCGCGACGGCATTGCCGGATTTGACCATCTCGTACATGGTTGAGGATTGGTCGACGGAAGTCACCTTGTAACCGTACTTGTCGGCATGCTGTTTGGCGTACGATTCGCCCTCCGAGCCGGTTTTCGCCACAACCGTCCGGCCTTTGAGGTCCTTATAGCCGGTGACGTCGTCGTTGTTGGCCGCGACGGCCATCTGGATGCCGGATTGGAAATACGGATTCGAGAAATCATAGGAGGCTTTACGCTCGTCAGTGATGGACATGCCGGCTATGACGACGTCCACCTGGTTGGAGCTTAGGGCCTGCAACGCGGCGTTGAATCCCAGCGACTGTATCTCGACCTTAAAGCCCTCTTCCTTGGCGATGCCTCGGATTAGCTCCATGTCGATGCCGGTCATCTTGCCGTTCTCACGGTATTCGAACGGTGCGAACGTGGTGTCGGTGCCGATTTTATATGTCTTGCCCTTGACCGAGGCCGGATTGCCAGTTTCGGAGGCGAGCGCATGCGGAACGGTCGTCATGAATGCCGCAAAGACCACGGCGAGCATGGCGAACAGCGCGCATATGCGCATGCCGACCGCGTTCAGTCGCTTCTTGTCCTGTGTTTTCGATTTCATACCGCGCTTCAACCTTTCTGGTTGCCGGATAATCAAACACGCTCCACTATAATGACAGCGACGGAAAATAGACAACGCGAATAATAAAAAATGTCCGAGCATCATTGATGTTCGGACATTTTTCATTCATCTATGGGCGAAACCGTATCAGTCCTCGTCCTCATCCGGATCGTAATCGACACCGGTCTCGGCGCGCTGCTCAGCGGAGATCGGAGCCGGAGCGCCGGTCAGCGGATCGCGGCCGCCGCCAGCCTTCGGGAAGGCGATGACGTCGCGGATGGAGTCGGCGCCAGCCAGAATTGCGGCGGTACGATCCCAGCCGAGAGCGATGCCGGCGTGAGGCGGAGCGCCGTACTTGAATGCCTCAAGCAGGAAGCCGAACTTGTCTGCGGCCTCTTCCGGCGTGATGCCAAGCACGTCAAGCACACGGTCCTGAATGTCGTCGCGGTGGATACGCACGGAGCCGCCGCCCATTTCGTTGCCGTTGCATACGATGTCGTAGGAATCGGACATGGCGTGTTCCGGATCCTTGTCGAACTTGTCGATCCAATCCTTGGACGGCATGGTGAACGGGTGATGCATGGAGGTCCACTTGGAGTGGCCGACTGCCACATCGTCGTCGTCCGGGTCATCGGTCGGCTTGAACAGCGGGAAGTCCACAACCCAAGTGAAGGCGAAATCGTCGGGCTTGAGCAGGCCCGCGCGGCGGGCAAGCTCGACACGCACGGCGCCCAGCAGTTCCTGGGAGGAGGTGCGGCGACCGGCTGCGAAGAACACGGCGTCGCCGTCTTCGGCGCCGACGGCTTCCTTCAGACCGTTGCGTTCCTCTTCGGACAGGTTCTTGGCGACGGGGCCCTTGAGTTCGCCGTTCTCGGCGAACACCACATAGGCGAGGCCCTTGGCGCCACGCTGCTTGGCCCAATCCTGCCATGCGTCGAACTGACGGCGAGGCGTGGCCGCGCCACCCTTGAAGAGCACCGCGCGACGTATGGGGCCTGGAACACGCGGAACGGCGTGTTCTTGAAGTAATCGGTCAGTTCGATCAGCGGATTGCCGAAACGCAGATCCGGCTTGTCGGAACCGTACTTGTCCATGGCGTCCTGCCAGGTGATGCGCTGGATCGGCAGCTTGATGTCGTAGCCGGCGGACTTCCAGATGGCGGCGATGACCTTTTCGGCCATGGCCATCACGTCCTCCTGGTCCACGAAGGCCATCTCCATGTCGAGCTGGGTGAATTCCGGCTGGCGGTCGGCGCGGAAGTCCTCGTCACGATAGCAGCGGGCCAGCTGGTAGTAACGCTCGACGCCGGAGACCATGAGCAGCTGCTTGAGCAGCTGCGGGGACTGCGGCAGAGCGTACCAGGAACCCGGCACCAGACGGCCGGCACGACGAAGTCACGGCGCTTCCGGCGTGGACTTGATCATGGTCGGGGTTTCGATCTCCTCGAAGCCCATTTCCTCCAGCGCATGGCGGGCGGCCTTCGACATCTGGGCGCGCAGCTTCAGATTGCGCTGCATGGACGGACGACGCAGGTCGAGGTAACGGTACTTCAAACGCACGTCCTCGCCCGGCAGCTTGTTCTCGGACTCGTTCTCAAGAGCGGTGGAGACCTGGAACGGCAGAGCATCGGACTTGGCCAGCACTTCGATGCTTTCGGCCACGACTTCGATCTTGCCGGTGGCCAGATGCTCGTTCTCGTTGCCGTCCGGACGCAGACGAACCTCGCCGACGACCTGGATCACGAATTCGGAGCGCAGCGGACGGGCCATCTCCTCGTCATAGATGACGACCTGCACCAGACCGGTGTTGTCGCGAAGATCGATGAAGGCCACGCCACCGTGGTCGCGGCGACGATCGACCCAACCGGCGAGCGTCACCTTCTGACCGACGAGCTGTTCGGTCACTTCGGTTGCATGATGTGTTCTGTAAGCCGTCTGGCTCATGCTTCCCCTATTCCTTATCCTCTTGTATGTTGCGAAGTCTTGCGATTTCAGGCTTCAACGGTAACGGTTTGCTGGGCATACACAGTATCCGGCTCCCACGACTGTGCGTCAGCCGGCCGCTGGTCTCCTGTGATGATGTTCTTGACTTCGTCCTGGGCGCCCTCTTCGGAAGCGTCGGCCGGGAACCAGACGTACGGGATGCCGAGCTTGTCTGCATATTTGATCTGCTTGCCGAGCTTGGCCGCGGTCGGCGCCACGTCCGCCGCGATGCCACGGGAGCGCAGCTGGTTGGCGATCAGGTTGGACGCGGAGCGGTCGGCTTCATTCCATACCGCCACGAGCACGGATGCCGGAGACACACGGTTGGCGTGCACGCCCGCGGTGTGCAGCATGTAGGAGACCAGGCGGGACAGGCCGATGGACAGGCCCACGCCGGGTACTTCTTGTTGCCCTGCGATGCGAGGTTGTCGTAACGGCCGCCGGAGCAGATGGAGCCCAAAGCGGCGGCGCCGTCGAGGAACGTCTCATACACGGAACCGGTGTAGTAATCAAGACCACGGGCGATTTTCAGATCGGCGATCACGGAGCCCGGACGGATGCGCGCGGCCTCGTCGACGATCATCGCCAGCGTGTCGAGTCCCTGGCGTGCCAACACGTAGCGTCGGAATCAGACGCGATGTCATGCTTGGCGCACAATGCGTCGAACTTGTCGGACAGTTCCTTGCCGTCGGCGGCGGTCAGCTCGGCCAGTTCGAGGCAGGCACGGGCCTGGGCTTCGTCGGCGCCGCAGCCTTCGACGAGCAGCTTGGCCACCTCATCGGCGCCGATCTTGTCGAGCTTGTCGATCTCACGCAGCACGCCTTCGATATCCGTAAGGCCCAAACCACGGTAGAAGCCTTCGGAGAGTTTGCGGTTGTTCGCATGCACGGTGGCCTTCGGCAGACCGAACTCGCGCAGACGTTCCAATGCGGACACCATGACCAACGGCAATTCGACCTCGTAATGGTCGGGCAGATCGCCATTGCCGATCACGTCGATGTCGGCCTGCACGAACTCGCGGAAACGTCCTTCCTGCGGGCGTTCGCCACGCCAGACCTTCTGAATCTGCCAACGTTTGAACGGGAACGCCAGATCGCCGGAATGTTCGACGACATAACGGCTCAGCGGAACGGTCAGATCGAAGTGCAGACCAAGACGATCCTCAATCGGAGTGTCGGACTCGTGTCCGACTTCCTGAAGACGGCTCAGCAGGTAAATCTCCTTGCTGGTCTCGCCTTTCTTGAGCAGGCTGGAACCCTGCTCAACAGCACGGGTTTCAATGCCTATGAAGCCATTGAGCTCGAATACATTACGGAGCGTGTCGATGACACGCTGCTCCACAACACGTTCAGAGGGGAGCCACTCTGGAAATCCTGAAATAGATGCACCTTTAGCCACGGTTCTCTATAATAAATGAGGTTACGGAAAATGCCGCGCGTTTTTCAAGGTGTGGAAGCGCACGTCACGGACCGTCACCTCTGCACTACATGAAGCTTACGTAAGGAGCTGGCCATGGCCGACGAGAATGTCACCGCGTCCGAGAACACCACTGAAACCAACGAGCAGGCAGCGACGCCCGCAACCCAGGCCAGCAAACCGGCCGTCCCGAGCCCAGCGGCCATGAAGCCGCATGCGCCGAGCCCCGCGGCCTTCGCCAAGAAGGCTCCGCAGCGTCCTGCAACCTCCACCGGATTCTCCGAAGCCGATATCAAGGCCACCGAAGCGTTCGGCCGTGTCGCCGATGACGGCACCGTGTTCGTGAAGGAAGGCGAGGGAGAACGCGAGGTCGGACAGTTTCCGGACGCTTCCAAGGAAGAGGCCCTGGCACTGTATGCCCGTCGCTATCTCGATCTGAAGGCAAAGCTCGACCTGTTCGCCAACAGGCTCAAGTCCAGCAATGTGAAGAACCGTGAGATCGACGAGTCCATCAAGACGCTTTCCGCCGAAATCGAGCAGCCGGCCGTCGTCGGAGATATTGAGGCGCTCAAGTCCCAGTTCGAAGCACTGAAGGAGCCGGAGCGGCCAAGAAGGCCGAGCTGAGCGAGGCTCACAAGGCCGCCGTCGCCAAGGCGCTGGCCGAACGTACCGCGATTGTGGAGAAGGCCGAGGCTCTGGCCAATTCCCTGGGCGACAACACCAACTGGCGTTCCACCGCGGACAAGTTCCGTTCGCTGTTCCAGCAGTGGCAGGATCACCAGCACAATAGCGTTCGTCTCGACAAGGCCGACGCCGACGCCTGTGGTCCCGTTTCTCCTCCGCCCGCACTACGTTCAACAGCGCCCGCCGCAAGTGGGCCCAGGCCGCGATGAGGAGCGCAGCAACGCCAAGGCCGCGAAGGAGGCCATCATCGCCGAAGCCGAGGAGATCAAGGATTCCACCGCTTGGGTGGAAACCTCCCGCAAGTTCAACGAGCTGATGGATCGTTGGAAGAAGGCCGGTCGTGCGGGCCGTCGTGATGATGACGCGCTGTGGGCACGTTTCCGTGCTGCGGCGGACACGTTCTTCAACGCCCGTCAGGCCGATCGCGAGCAGATTAGCTCGTCCGAAAAGGAAAATCTCGCCAAGAAGGAAGAACTGCTGACCAAGGCTGAGGCTTTGGTGCCGGTCAAGGATGAGAAGGCCGCCAAGCAGGCTCGCCAGGCATTGGCCGCCATTCAGGAGGAATGGGACCAGATCGGCTACGTTCCGCGCGATGACATGCACCGCATCGAAAGCCGTCTTGATGCTGTCGACAAGCAGATCAAGGCTGTTGAGGATGCCGCCTGGAAGCAGTCCGATCCGGAAGCCGACGCCCGTAAGTCCTCCTTCGAGGAGCAGCTCAACGCACAGCTCGCCGAACTTGACGCCCAGATCGCCGCTGAGTCCGATCCGAAGAAGAAGGCCAAGCTTGAGGCGGAGAAGGCCACCAAGGAACAGTGCTGAACGCCATCAAGTAATGACGCTCCCATAGAGCGATACGGTTGTGGTTCCGCTTGGAAGTGGCGGAACCACAACCGTCCAGCTGAACGGATAGCTGGACGAAGAGGCATATGTAAAAAAGACCGGTGGTTCATGACATTCCATCATGAAACCCACCGGTCTTTTTGCATACGCGTTGCCGGGGTTCTTACCCCGGCAACGTTGGAAATCAGTTCTGCGACTGCGCGGAATCGAGCCGGTTCCGTCGATGCCGTCGGTTCAGTGGCGGCATCGGTTTCAGCGGCCGTTTCGGTCGCCTCCGCCGGATTATCCTTCTGGTTCGGCTCCTCGAAGGCCTCGCCGGTGAACGTGAACTCACCCAGAATGCCTTCGCCTTCGGCGTCCACCTTCACGCGCTGGCCATCTTCGAGGTCGCCCATCAGGATCTTCTCCGAAATGGCGTCCTCGATGTCGCGCTGGATCACGCGACGCAGCGGACGGGCGCCCAGCAGCGGGTCGAAGCCCTTCTGTGCGAGCAGATCCTTGGCCGCGTCGGTCAGTTCGAGCGACATGTGACGGTCGAACAGACGGTCGTTGAGCTGCTTGACATCCAAGTCGACGATCTGGCGCACCTGCGGTTCGGTGAGCTGCTTGAACACGATGATGTCATCCAGACGGTTCAGGAACTCCGGACGGAACTGCTGCTTGAGTTCGGCGGAGACCTGTTCCTTCATGCGCTGGTAGCTCGATTCGGTGTTCGTGCCCAGGTTGAAACCGGTGTTGGCGGCTTGGCGATGTCACGAGTGCCGAGGTTGGTGGTCAGGATGATGATGGTGTTCTTGAAGTCCACCTTGCGTCCCTGGCCATCGGTCAGATGGCCATCGTCCAGCACCTGCAACAGCGTGTTGAAAATGTCCGGATGGGCTTTTTCGATTTCGTCGAACAACACCACGGAGAACGGCTTGCGACGCACCTTTTCGGTAAGTTCGCCGCCTTCTTCGTAGCCGACGTATCCCGGAGGCGCACCGAACAGGCGCGACGCGGCGTACTTTTCGGAGAATTCCGACATGTCCACGCGGATCAGCGCATCCTCATCGTCGAACAGGAATTCGGCGAGGGCCTTGGCCAGCTCGGTCTTACCAACGCCGGTCGGGCCAGCGAAGATGAACGAGCCAGCCGGACGCTTCGGATCCTTCAATCCGACGCGTGCGCGACGGATGGAACGGCTCAATGCTGACACAGCCTCATCCTGACCGATGATGCGCTTGTGCAGTTCGCTCTCCATGCCCATGAGCTTCTTGGACTCGGCCTGGGTGAGCTTGAACACCGGAATGCCGGTGGTCTGGGAAATCACCTCAGCGATGACGTCCTCATCCACCACCATCTTCACATCGGACTCGCCCTCACGCCAAGCGGATTCCTTCTCCTTGCGCTCGGACTCGATCTTCTCCTGCTTGTCACGCAGCTCGGCGGCCTTCTCAAAGTCCTGGTCCTTGATGGCCTGGTCCTTCTCCTCGGCCAGCTTGGCAGCTTGGCGTCCAATTCCTTGAGCTCCGGCGGAGCGGTGAGCCTGCGGATACGCAGTCGGGCGCCGGCCTCATCGATCAGATCGATGGCCTTGTCGGGCAGGTGGCGGTCCTGAATGTAGCGGCTGGAAAGTTCCGCCGCGGCCTGCAGCGCGCCATCGGTGATCGTCACATGATGGTGGTTCTCGTAACGCTCACGCAAGCCCTTCAGAATCTCAATGGTCTCGGCGATGGTCGGCTCGTGCACCTGGATCGGCTGGAAACGACGTTCCAGCGCGGCATCCTTCTCGATGTACTTGCGGTACTCGTCGGTGGTGGTCGCGCCGATGGTCTGCAGTTCGCCACGGGCCAGCATCGGCTTCAACATATCGGAAGCGCCCAAGGCGCCATCCGCGGAGCCTGCGCCCACGATGGTGTGAATCTCATCGATGAACAGCACGATGTCGCCGCGGGTCTTGATCTCCTTCAAAACCTTCTTCAGGCGTTCCTCGAAATCGCCACGGTAGCGGGAACCAGCAACCATGGAACCGAGGTCCAAGGAGTAGACCTGCTTGCCTTTCAGCGTTTCCGGCACATCACCGGCGTTGATCTTCTGCGCGAGTCCTTCGACACCGCGGTCTTGCCTACGCCAGGCTCGCCGATCAGCACCGGGTTGTTCTTGGTGCGGCGGCTCAGCACCACCATCACACGCTCGATCTCGTTGGATCGTCCGATCACCGGATCGAGCTTCCTAGCGGCAGCCTCGGCCGTAAGGTTGCGGCCGAACTGGTCGAGAATCGCGGAACCGGTCTGATTGCGACGGTCCTGCACGCCACCGGCATTGGCGAGTTCGCCCTTGCCATCGTTCTTGCCGTCGCTGGAATTGCCTCGGATCAAATCGATGGTGGCGCTACGCAGTTCACCAAGGTTGACATCCATCTTGATCAGCACCTGTGTGCCGACGCCTTCGCCCTCATGAATCAGACCGAGCAGGATATGCTCGGTGCCGATATAGCTGTGCCCCAGCTGCAACGCCTCACGTAGCGACAGCTCCAACACCTGCCTGGCATGCGGGTGAAGGGAATGTGGCCGTTCGGCGACGCATTTCCCTTGCCGATCATCTCTTCGACCTGCTTGCGGGTGTCGTCCAAGGTCACGCCCTTCGAGGCCAATGCCTTGGCGGCAACGCCTTCACCCTCACGAATCAGGCCCAGCAGCAGATGCTCGGTGCCGATGTAGTTGTGCTGGAGGGTCCGAGCTTCTTCCTGCGCCAACACAATCACGCGTCGCGCACGGTCGGTAAACCGTTCGAACATGCTTGTCCTTCCACTCTTGTTAGTCCTTCAACACTCTACCGATTCGCGGTGACGTTTATTCCGCCGGCGCGTAAATTGCGCTATGGACGCAAAGGAACGGATATGCTTGACTTATGGCAACGACCAAGGAGGTCACCAAATGAGCGACACCATCCTGCAATCGAATGATGTGATGGATTCCCGCCGAGGCGACATCGTCGTCGGCGTCGACGGGTCCGATGAATCCTTCGCAGCCCTGCGTTGGGCTCTTGGCGAAGCATCGCTGACCGGACAGCAGGTGAATGCGGTCTACGCATGGACCCATTCATGGGATATGGGATCCCAGCCGGAAGATGAGGAGCAATGGGCGCAGATGCGTCATGATATCGCCCGTCGGCTGCGCGAATGGGTGGCCCAGGCCTCGCAAGGCATGACGATTGACGAGAACCGCGTCAAACTCACCTCCGTCAAAGCCACCGGAACGGCAGCGCTTCTGGAAATCGGCAAGGACGCCCAACAGATCGTCGTCGGACGTCGTTCGCTTGGACGCGTGGCACGATGGTTTCTGGGATCGCTTTCCGCTTCTCTTGCAGAGGAGGCGAAGGTGCCCGTCACCGTGGTGCGTATCCTCGATGATGAAGAGGCATCCGTGCAGGACGCCATCGCCAATGCGCTTACGCCGACCGAGGAAACGGTCTCCTACACGATGCCAGGTTCTCCCCTGCCTCGGAACCAGCGTCCGGTGGTTGTAGGCGTTGATGGTTCGGAGACCTCCAAACACGCTTTGCGTTTCGCCATCGATTTCGCGGCCTTGCATCACGCTCCCCTGCAGGTCATGTTCTGCTGGCAGCTGAAAGATTTGGGCGTGGTCAAAGGGTATGAGAACGCCGTCGCTCCCATCTCCGTCGGCCAGGCGCAGGCGGAACGCATGCTTGATGAATTGCTCGATTCGGTTCAGGTTTCATCAGCGAACATTCCCGACGATTTCCAAATCGAATCGCACGCTTTCCATATTCCCGCCTCGAAGGGGCTTATCGCGGCTTCCCGCTACGCACGTCATCTAGTGGTCGGTTCGCGCGGCTTGTCCGGTCTGGACGCGCATTTCCTTGGATCGGTTTCCAAGCAGATCATCAACTTCGCAGACTGCACCGTCACCGTCGTGCACTGACCGCATAAAAAAGAAAACAAGATATGAGAGGGCCACGTACACATTCAGGTACGTGCCTCTCATATACGATGACGATTATTCGTCGGATTCGGCTTGAGCCGACGAATCAGCTTCCGTCATTTCGCTTTCCGTTGTTTCAGCCGCCGCCGGTTCGGTTTCCGCCGACTCGGCTTCTGTTGACTCGGTTTCCGCCGATTCGTCTTCCATCGATTTGTTTTCCGTTTGCTCGGTGGTTTCAGCAGTCGGCTCAACTACCGTCTCATCCATCTGTTCAACCGGCTCAACCGACCCGGCGGAATTGACGGAATCGGCGGAATCAACCTGTTCAGTCTGTTCGACTGGCTCGTCCGATTCAGTCGGCTCAGCCGTATCAGCCGATTCGGTATCGTCCGACGTTTCCGGCTTATTCTCGTCGACCACGGTGACGGTGGTCTCTACTTCAGGCGCATCGTCGGAGGCCACATGCTCAAGCACATCCTCTTGCTGGCGTCGTCGTCGATGGTGTTGGCTTCGATGTCCGCGTCCGAACCTTCCTCATCCTCATTCGGATTATGGTCGTCATCGGACGAAAGCTGTTCGATCAGCTCCACGGAGCCCCGCTCGTCACGCGGCGCCTGGGCGATGATATCGATATGCATGTCGTCGAACGCCGGCTTCGACTGCACCCACAGATGCGACGGCTCCGGTGGATCGATTTCGGAATGCTCTCCGCAGCCATGATCGATGGACACGACCCTGCCGTCATCCGGGCTCCACTTGTTGGCGCACACGCCGAACAGCAGGTTCAACTCACCCTTCAGCGGAATGAAGAATCCGCATGTGGAGCAAGGATTGCCGTCGGCCGTCTTGGTGGATAGCGATTTTGGCCCATGTGGCCTTCGTACCAACGTTTTGCGGTCTGCGACCGGCCAAGCGGAGTCAACACGTGCCTGCGGGACAGGTCGAATTCCTCGACCGCCTCTTCGACATCCTCTTCGGACGTCACAGGCTGTTCGGAATCCTCCGAAACGTCCGTCTTCTCAGACTCATCCGAAGCGTTTCCATCCATCGCCGGTTCCTGTACGGTTTCATCCGCGACTGACGGTTTGTCGTCCGTATCGTCCGATGTTTCGGCATCCTGCGTCTTGCGGAAGCCCTCTTCCATGCGGGGGTCATCGGGATCGGTGCCGATTGAATCGGTCACCGCCAAATCGCCCGGCTCGAGACGGTCCTTCCAAGGAATCCATTTTGGCGGACGCAGGGCCTTGTCGGTCGGGACCAGGGATGATTCGTTGACCGTCCAATGGTCCAGTTCGACATCATGGTATAACGTGACCGACCATTGCCAGCCTTCGTAGCCGCGTACTCGGGATTCGAAGCGGAAATCGGTGACGTTGTCTCCCAGGTCGATGGCTTCCACGAAGTCGCCGACCTGACCGTCCTCGTCGGACACTGTGACAGCGACCGCTTGGGCGATTGCCTTGGGATCCATTGTGGTATCGGACATGAAACTCTATTCCTGTACGTCGAAATTGTCGGCGACCGCGCGCAGAAGCGTGGCGAGCTTCTTGCTTTCAGCCGGTGAAGGATAGCGATGTCGACGAAGCTGATTGCCCGCGGAGTCAAGCAGCTTGATCAGATCCTCCACGATGGCGGCCATATCGTCCGGCTTCGGACGGGTGGCTTTAACCAGCGACGGGGCCGAGGCAACCAGCGTCACTCCCATCGCCTGCGGCCCACGACGACCATCAATGACGGAATACTCGACCTTGGCGCCCTTACGCAGCGTCTTCACGCCCTCGGGAAGGGCGGCAGCGGGCAGGAACACATCATCCGTGCTCTCACCCGTCTGAATGAAACCATAGCCTTTGTTCGCATCAAACCAACGAACACGTCCGCTCGGCATTGTCACCTCACATTTTGCTGATCAGATACCTTCACGCGAATAGGTAAAACCATTCGCCCATTTTCAAACCAAAGATACAGTTTAGCGCAAGAGGTGGGCCGCACCCATCCTTCCGCGCCGATAGCGTCTGCTTTCCCGACGGAAAAGAGCGTTATTTCTTTGATTTGCGATTCTTTTTTTCGTTTTTTCGATTCTCGCTCGCCGTAATCGGCTGCGGCTTGGGTTCGACCGGGGCGATCGGCAGCACCACCGTCAGGGTCAGTCCCGTTCCTTCGCTGCCGGATGCGCAGATGAATCCATGATGCGCCTTGACCACGGATTGCGCGATTGCCATGCCGAGTCCCGTACCGCCCTTCTGACGCGCACGCGACGGGTCGGCGGTGTAGAAACGTTCGAAGATCTTCGACCGTGCCTCCGGCGGCACGCCGGGACCGTGGTCGCTGAATCGCACAATCGCGTAGTTCATACCCACTTGCATGGACTGCCCCACTTCGATGGCTTCGACCAGATGGCGAAGCGACTGCTCGTTGGACGGCATACGGGATAGGGATTCGGGACTGATCGACGCGGGGAGCACACCCATAGAGATCTCCACAGGCGAGTCCGCCGGCGTATACCGGTGGATATTGCCCACGATGTTGGTGACCACTTGACGCAGTCTCGAAGCATCACCCTTCAACTCAATCTGGGGCATCTGGCCATTTTGGAAGGCGAATTGGGCGGGATGGTCCATATCGGTACCTGGTTGGAGCACGACCTGTCCGCAGGAAATGCCGCGGTCGGGGTCGAGCGCATGCAGGTCATCGGCTGCGTCGCGCACCACGGAGGTCAGCTTCACCTGCTGCGTGATGTCGATGCCACGTCCTTCGTCCAAACGAGCCAAAGACAGCAGGTCCTCCACCAGAACCGTCATACGCGCGCTGGATGCCTCGATATGTTCGATGGATTCGTCAGCCCTCTCCAAAGCCCCAGGCATGTCGCGCTGCATTTTGTACAGCTCGGCGTACCCGTGAATGGCGGCGAGCGGCGTACGCAATTCGTGACTGGCGTCCGAGACGAACCGCTTCATTTTTTCGGTGGTCTCTTCCTGCGCGTGGAAGCTCTCCTCGATGCGTGTCAGCATGGTGTTCAGCGACATGGACAGAGAGCCGACCTCCGTGCTTTCCGGCAGGTCTGGCACACGTTGGCTGAGATCTCCCGCGGCGATTTTCGCGGCGGTCTTTTCAATCCGCTTCAAGGGCGCGAGCGTACTTTGCACCAGAATGGTGCCGAGTATCGCGCCGATCAGCACCACCGCGATGCCCACCATCGCGCAGAATCGCGTCAATGTGTTGGCCGTGTCGATCTGATCGCTCAGCGACAGGCCGATGAACACGACGCCACTGTCCTTGACTTGCCCGGTCCGTGTCTTCTCGTTCCAAGCAACGCGACAACACGCCATGGCGACTGCGCGGCCTGCATGATGGAATGATCCGGGGTGCGGCTTGTGGTGATGTGCACCACCGCACGTGTCGTGAATGGCTGTCCAAGAGTGACGCCGTCGATGCTGCCGTCGGCCGGCAGGCTTGGTTCCGAAACCACTCCGTCACGGAGCATGGGCACCGATCCGGCACCCGTGCTTTTGTATTCGCTGTCGCGCACCTCCACGTAATACGTGTTCATGAGGCTGCGCCCGTCATCGCCGGTGTCGCTGCTGAGCGAGTCCATGCTGTTGAAAATCAGCTGGGCTTGGTTGATCAGCTGCGTATCGGTCTTCTGCAGCAGATAATTGCCCACCAACGTACGGATGGAAAAGGAGATGCCGATGGTGCCGATGGTCAGCAGCACGATGATGCAGGTGACCAGTTTCGTGCTCAGCGGAATCGCTTGAATCCTGCGGGTGAAACGGCTCCATACCTTGTTCTGCTTCGGCAGCGACCGGGGAGGCTGCATGGGGCCGGAATGGCCGAAGGATTGGAGGCGTGGCCCGTGGACGGCGAATTGGGATTCTTGCTCATGGCTGAATCTAGTTCTTGGGAGCGCGAATCATATAGCCAATGCCGCGCTTGGTTTCGATCAGCGGCGTTACCTTGTGCTTGTCGCCGTTCTCATCCTCGATGACGATGCCATCGACCTTCTTGCGAAGATAGGAGATGTACGATTCGACGATGGCCGCGTCCCCGCCCCAATCGTATTGCCACACGTGATCGAGAATCTGCGCCTTGGACAGCACGCGGCCTTCATTGTCCATGAGGTAGCGAAGAAGCTTGTATTCGGTGGGGCTCAGGTCGATTGGCTGTCCGGCTCGGGACACGTCGTGCGAGTCCTCGTTGATTTCGAGATCGCCCACACGGATGATCGGATCGTCCTCCACCTGCTGCTGGGTGCGACGCAGGATGGCGCGGATTCGGGCCACGACCTCTTCGAGGCTGAACGGCTTGGTCACATAGTCGTCGCCTCCCACGGTAAGCCCCATGACCTTGTCTTGGGTGTCATCGCGAGCGGTCAGGTACAGCACCGGCGTGGTGATGCCTTCCTGCCTGATGCGTCGGGTCACCGTGAACCCATCGATGTCCGGAAGCATCACATCAAGCACGATCAGATCCGGCTGCAGCCTTTCGATGACCTCGATGGCTTCGGATCCCGAAGCGGCCGTGTTCACTTCGAAACCGGCGAAATGCAGGGACGCCACCAGCAGCTCTCGGATGGACGGCTCGTCATCGACAACGACAATGGATGCTTCAATAGGCTTGCTCATGGCTTAAGCATCGCTCGCTTCACTGGATGTTTCCTGAACGGATTTTGAATCTTGCGTTGAAGCGGTATCCGGATTGACATAATCCTCGTTTTCCGATTCGGCGCCCCACTCTTTGACCGGTTGGATACGTTCGGCGACCGCACCATGACGGCCGCTATGGCGGCCCTTACGCCGATGCCCGATCACGCCCTTCTTGCGCAGGATATGGAACACCACCAGAATCACCACCAGAAGCAGCAGCGCGCCGGCGAATCCTCCACGCCAATCCATATGGTCCGCGACGAAGTCGAGGTCTTTTTCTGCACCGAAATCTGATTCATCATGTCGGTCGCGGACTTCGCCCAGTCCGGATCGCTTTCCATCAACGGTTTTTGCGCGGCATCGGACAGCGCGTCGACGGTCGACTTCTTCTTCAGCCATTCCTCCGAGTTCGAAGACACGGCCACCACCAGATTGCCGTCATTCGAGGCAACCGCCAACATCACGGTATTCGGTTTCGGGTTCAACGATTCCAGCAGCGCGCTCACCCATTTATCCGGCTTGCCCTTGGCGTTGAAACTGTCCAGATACACCAAACGGACGGTGACGCCGGTCTCCTTTTTCGTCTGGTTGATGGCGTCCGTGATCTCCGAGACATTCGAACCGAGCAGATTCTGCGTGTCGGTGATGTCGTCCGTGGCTGTAATGCCCAATCCGGCACTGTCATCCGCATGGACCGGCGGAGTTATCCACAGCATCAAACACAAACCCAGCACGCTCGCCAGCAACATGCAAATCGCGATATTCCAACCTTTTGCCGTTCTGCCGCCGTTTCGCGACACGCCGACGGAACCCAAATGCATATGTTCTCCGACCACAGCTCCGTTTTTTTCGTTGCACACGCTCACTGATGACATAGCATCCACTGTACCGTCCGGTTGCGCCAACCGCGATCGCATGGAGAAACACACCAATCATCATTGAAAGGACCGGCACATGCCACAGTATCAAGTCGACAGCGAGCAGATTCAGTCCTCGAGCGCCGCCGTCAACGCCTCCATCCAATCCATCCGACAGGCCGTGCAGGCATGTACGGCAATCTCAACAATCTGCAGAGCGTTTGGCGCGGCGGGGCTGCGACGCAGTTCACAGCGGTCGCCGAACAGTGGCGTGCCGCGCAGCAGCAGATGGAGCAGTCGCTTGAATCAATCCAGCGCGCATTGATGCAGGCCTCCACGTTGTATTCGGAGACCGAAATGCAGGCGTCGCGTTTGTTCGCGCAGTAGAAAGCGCGCGTAAGGCGCCTTCCAGATAAGCAAAGGCCCGCTCCCCATCGGGAAGCGGGCCTCATATCAGCTATTTGAGCCTATGGAAGCTTCCGGTCTTTCAATCAGTAGCCCATGTCGGCGCCAGCTGCCGGAGCGGCTGCCGGCGGTTCCGGCTTGTTGGCCACCACGGCTCGGTGGTCAGGAACAGTCCAGCGATGGAAGCTGCGTTCTGCAGAGCGGAACGAGTCACCTTGACCGGGTCGGTGACGCCTGCGGCCAGCAGGTCCTCGTACTCGTTGGTGGCCGCGTTCAGGCCCTGGCCGTCAGGCAGGGAGCGGACCTTGTCGATCACCACGTCGCCGGACAGGCCAGCATTTTCGGCGATCTGCTTGATCGGGCTTCGACGGCACGGAACACGATCGCGGCACCGGTGGCCTCGTCGCCTTCGAGCTTGACGTCGTCCTTGGCCTTGGCGGCAGCCTGGATCAGGGCGACACCGCCGCCCGGCAGCAGACCTTCCTCGATAGCGCCTTGGCGTTGCGCACGGCATCCTCGATGCGGTGCTTGCGTTCCTTGGCCTCAACCTCGGTGGCAGCGCCGACCTTGATGACGGCGACACCGCCGGCCAGCTTGGCCAGGCGCTCCTGCAGCTTCTCGCGATCGTAATCGGAATCGGTGTTGGCGATCTCGCCACGGATCTGAGCGACGCGAGCGGCCACGTCCTCCTTGGAGCCGCCACCGGACACGATGGTGGTCTCATCCTTGGAGACGATGACCTTCTTGGCGGTGCCAAGCACGGACATGTCGACGGAGTCGAGCTTCAGGCCCAGCTCATCGGACACCACCTGGGCACCGGTCAGGATGGCCATATCCTGCAGCATGGCCTTACGGCGGTCGCCGAAGCCCGGAGCCTTGACGGCGCAGGACTTGAAGGTGCCGCGGATGTTGTTCAGAATCAGGGTCGGCAGAGCCTCGCCGTCAACGTCCTCAGCGATGATCAGCAGCGGCTTGCCGGTCTTCATAACCAACTCGGCGATGTGGACGACATCCTGCTGGGAGCTCAGCTTGCCGGAGGTCAGAAGGATGTACGGATCCTCGAGAACGGCGGTCTGGTCCTCGGCGTTGGTCACGAAGTACGGAGCGATGTAGCCCTTGTCGAAGCGCATGCCCTCGGTGAAGTCAAGGTCAAGACCGAAGCGGTTGTTGTCCTCGACGGTCACGACGCATCCTGGCCGACCTTGTCCAGAGCTTCGGCGATCTTCTCGCCGACTTCCGGATCAGCGGCGGAGATCGTTGCGGTGGCAGCGATCTGATCCTTGGTCTCAACGTCCTTGGCTGCTGCGACGAGTTCCTTGACGATGGCGTCGGCGGCCTTCTCGATGCCACGACGCAGCGCGATCGGGTTGGAGCCGGCGGTGACGTTCTTCAGACCCTCGTGCACCAGGGACTGGGCCAGCACGGTTGCGGTGGTGGTGCCGTCGCCTGCAACGTCATCGGTCTTCTTGGCGACTTCCTTGACCAGTTCGGCGCCGATACGCTCATACGGATCGTCCAGATCGATTTCCTTTGCGATGGAAACGCCATCGTTGGTGATGGTCGGAGCGCCGTAGGTCTTGTCAAGCACCACATTGCGGCCCTTCGGACCAAGGGTGACCTTGACGGTGTCAGCGAGCTTGTCGAGACCCGCGAGCATTCCCTGACGAGCTTCGTCGTCATATGCAATCATCTTTGCCATTGTTCCTCCACATATGGCTACACGGTATTATTTCCACCTTCGGAGCGACAATCAGAACCAGCCGTCAGCTGCCAGTTATCACTCTCACTCGTCGAGTGCTAATTCGCAGATTAGCACTCTCACGTCGAGAGTGCCAAACCCGATGACGTTCTTTGCGCTGTGAGCAAGATGTCAGTCGCATCGAATCAACTTGAAAAACGCCGGATTTCCAAGAAAATAAAAGAACCTCGCCTATGTTCGGGCGAGGTTCCAAACCGGTTCGGACGGCGTTTTTTCAGTTCAACAGCACCACAACGATCGGCGTGACCAATCCGCTGCTCTGCTGGACATTGGAGATTCCCAGCGTCTGCGCGACATTCTCCGCCGTCGCCTTGTCGGCCTCATTCTGATACCAGACAACCGTCTGGCTGGGAACGTTGCCGGTCGGATTGCTGGGCGTCACGCTGGTGTATCCGGCCTGGGTCAGGGCATCGGCCTTGCTCTTGGCGTAACCGGTGATGCTGGTGGCGTTCACCACGCGGATCTCGGTGGCCAGATTCACGCTCTGCTCAGAAGCCGCATCCTGGCCATTGTTCTGATCGTTATTCTGTTCCGCGTTCTGGTTGGCGTCCGAAGCGTCCTTCGACTGGCCATCCGAAGTACTGGTCTTCTTGCCGTCCTCGGACTTCTTGTTCTCCGTCTTGGCGTCTTTGGACGTGTCGTCCGTCTTCTTATCCGCCTTATCCGCCGTGGAGACGGACGATGAAGAGTCCTCCTTGGCCGACCAAGGCATTCTCAGGTTGCTGATCTCACCAGAATAGACTCCCCAGAACAGCAGGCCGGCGAGCAGAGCCACAATCACGACAATCACATACGGCAGAGCCTGGACGCCATGGAACGTGCGCCACGGTGCACGCCCATCGGTCCCGCCGGAGGATTGTCGAACATATCCTTGGCGTAGGATTCGTAGGTCTCCTTGTCCTGCTTAGCCATTTTCTGCAACCTCATTTCTCACACTTACCGCCCCAGTGTACCGGCCCGTGCAGTCAGCCCACAATCAGCATCGTCGATTTTGCGCGTATTCGACACGTTTCCGCATGGAATCGGCATGGACATCCACAGGGCACGTCGTACAGTGGGAAAGTATGACTCATATCAAACCATTGAAGGATCTTGTGGAGCCCGGATGGGCCCAGGCCCTCGCCGATGTCGAACCCCAGATACATCTCATGGGAGACTTTCTGAGGTCGGAAATCGCGGCGGGACGTAAGTACCTTCCGGCCAGCAGGAACATTCTGCGCGCGTTTACCATTCCATTCGACGACATCAAAGTGCTTATCGTCGGCCAGGATCCCTACCCCACGCCGGGCCATCCGGTGGGACTGAGCTTCTGCGTGGCACCGGACGTCAAGCCCATTCCGCGCAGTCTGGCGAACATCTACACCGAGCTGACCGACGATCTGGGCGTGCCCATGCCGGCCAACGGCGACCTGACACCCTGGACCAAACAGGGCGTCATGCTGCTCAACAGATGTCTGACCGTCGAACCGGGAAAGCCGGGAAGCCATCAGGGGCGAGGCTGGGAAGTGGTCACCGACGCGGCCATCAGCGCATTGAACAATCGCCGTCGGCCTGACGGCAGCGTCAAGCCTCTGGTCGCGATTCTGTGGGGACGAAAGGCGCAGACGTTGGAGCCCCTGCTCACCAACGCTTTCATCATCAAATCCCCCATCCAAGTCCGATGTCCGCCCGCTACGGATTTTTCGGCTCGAAACCGTTCTCCCGCGCCAATCAGGCGCTAATCGAAGCAGGAGAACAGCCGGTGGATTGGACCCTCCCGTCAGCTTGACCCGTTAGAGTAGCAACCATGGCTTTATTCCCTCCAAAGAATCCGGCGCCAGCACCGGCACCCATCCCCATGCCCGCAGCCGCAAGACCAACCACGCTGTCGGCCGAAGACATCGCACGCGCCAGGAACATCGGTTCGCAGATTCGCGGACGTTTCGCGCAGACCCTGGTCGGACAGGACAATCTTCGTGAATCGCTGATCACCACTTTGGTGGCCGGCGGTCATATCCTCATCGAATCCGTCCCGGGTCTGGCAAAAACCACTGCCGCGCAGACCTTGGCCACTTCGGTGTCCGGCTCGTTCAAACGTGTGCAATGCACTCCCGATCTGATGCCTTCGGACCTGGTCGGCACTCAGGTCTTCGATTTCGCCACGCAGAAATTCTCCACGCAGATCGGCCCGATCCACGCCAATTTCGTGCTGCTCGACGAAATCAATCGTTCCAACGCGAAGACCCAGTCCGCCATGCTTGAAGCCATGGCGGAGGGCGCGACCACCATCGGAGGCCAACGCATCGCGCTGCCGAAACCATTCATGGTCATCGCAACGCAGAATCCAATCGAGGAAGAGGGCACCTTCAATCTTCCCGAGGCGCAGATGGACCGTTTCATGATGAAGGCCGTACTGACCTATCCGACAGCGCAGGAAGAGCAACGCATGCTCGCCATGCTGACCCGCCGCGGCTCCGATACCGTAGACCAGCACGCGCTCACCGGTGACACCGTTTCCATCAGCGACGTCGAATTCCTGCGTTCCGCGGCACGTCGTGTGCACGTGTCCGATGCGATCATGCAGTATGCGGTCAATATCGCGGCCACCTCCCGTGGCGCTGGAACCAAGCCCGTCCAAGGACTTTCCTCGCTCGTCAGGCTGGGCGCCTCGCCGCGCGCGTCCATCGCGCTGGTGCGCATAGGACAGGCCAACGCGCTCCTGCAGGGACGAGATTACGTCATTCCTGAGGATGTGAAGGCGTTCGCCCACGAAGTGTTGCGCCATCGTATTCTGATGACGTTCGAAGCACTTGCCGATGGCGTCACCAGCGACCAGGTGGTGGATTCGATCGTGCAGGCGGTCCCCGTTCCATGATCGACCAGATCCGTTCCGACGATCCGATCCGCAGAAAAATCGAGACGCTTGGAACCACGCTGAGTCTGCCGACGGTACGCAAGGCGCTCGGCATACTCGAAGGCGCGCACGCATCGAACAAACGCTTCGGCGCCGACGATGTCGTGGATATCCACGCCTATGAGCCGGGAGACGAGGCGAAACGCATCGATTGGAAGACCAGTGCCCGAGCGGGACGTCCAATGGTGGTGCAGCGTGAGCGTCCCTCCACTTCGAAGGCATGGTTGCTGCTTGACGTCGGACAGGAAATGACCGCCACATGCCCTTCCTCGGAACAGGCGTACCAGGTGGCGGCAAACGCCTTATGCATGTTCGCCGCGCTCAGCCTGCGCCGAGGCGACGAAGTGTCCATGGTGTTCGGCGACAGCGCTTCCATCACCCGGGTGCCGTTCAACGGTGGCCTGGCGCAGTTCGAACGAACCTTGGATACGGCATTGCAGCGCGAGTGGACCAGGCCCCGCAATATCGACGCGTTGCTGGAATACGCGCGCCGCATTCGGGACAAAGAGGCGCTGGTCGTCATCGCCACCGAGGAGCATGCGTTGGAGGAACGGCATTTGAGCGCCATCCGCACGATTGCAAGGACACATCCGATGGTGCTCATCGATGTGGCCACCATCAATCCGTTTGATGTCAGCCATGCGCGCGTGGTGCTTGACGGGGCTGGAAAACGACGCGTGCCTGCGTTCCTGCGTAGGGGAAACACAGCTGGGCAAGTGCGAACGCATCGTGAATACCTGGCTGCGTCCATTCGCCATGAGCTGAATCGCTGTGGCTCGACGGTAATTCGATCCGATTCCAGCGAACGCATGTTCCATGAGTTCGTGCGCATGGTTTCCACGGCTTTGGCCCAGTCCACACGTAACCAATTGAGAGCCCCGTCCGTATTGTCGTTGGGAGACAAGGCATGATGCTCTTCCTTGCCGAGGATGACCTCGTCATCAAGGACCAGATTCATCTTGAGAACGGTTTGGCCGTCGTCATCGCGGTCTGTCTGTTGCTTGCCGTCGTTTTGGTGGCTCTTGTGGTCTGGCTTGCCCGGCCGAGCCGGAAGCCCGCAAAAATAGTCAATCGCGGCCGACATGACGCGCTTGCCGGCAAAACCGTCTGGCATCAGCGTATCGATGATGTTGTGTCCCGCCATGCCCAGGGGGAGCTGGAGCGCGAGGAGGCTTTCGCACAGCTGGCCGCAATCGCCAGGGATTTTGCTTCCACTGCCACCGGAACGGACGTGCGCAACCAGACGCTCACCGACATCGAAGAGACGCCTCGGACCACGGGGAACCAGCAGGGTCTCACCTTGCTCAGGCAAACCATCGAGCATTGTATCCGCCGGAATTCGCGGATGCCGAGCGCAATCACATCGCCAGGCAGGCCACGGTCGAGCAGGCTGGCGAATGGGTGGCCAATCTTGTGGAAAGGTGGCGATAGATGCAACTGTCATGGCATTGGCCTTGGGCCTTTCTGGCAGGCGTCATCGTGGTGCTGGCCGTTGCCGGCGTCACGTTGCTGGTGGCCGCGCGCCACAAAACCGATGACATCGAGAGTGCCCGCACCTTCAGCCTGGATGATGACCTCAACACGGAATCCGCATCGAGATTATTCCGCCAGTGGAGGGTTCTTTCACGTTTGGCGGTGATTCTTCTAGTGGTCGCGTTGGCACTCGCCACGGCTCTGGTGGCACGTCCCAGCACCGTGGATGAAGGCGAGGAGAAGGCCAGCAGCCGAGACATCGTGCTGTGCTTGGATGTTTCCGGCTCGGCGCTCCCCTACGACCGCGAGGTCATCGACACCTACCGTCAACTCGTCGACAGCTTCAAGGGCGAGAGAATCGGCCTGAGCATCTTCAATTCGACGTCACGTACCGTTTTTCCGTTGACCGACGACTACGAACTGGTGTCCAAACAGCTTGACAAAGCCAGCAGCATCCTCGCAGGCGTCGAGTCCCAAGACGATATCGACAAGATGAAGGACAGCGATTATCAGGCGATTTCCGACTGGCTGGAAGGCACGCAGAACCGTAAGGAGTCCACTTCGCTGATTGGCGATGGCGTGGTGAGCTGCGCGGCCATGCTTCCCGGATTCGCCTATGGGAACGCAAGCGCCGACAATGCCGAGCGTCAACGCGCCGCATCCATCGTGCTTGCCACGGACAACGTCGTTTCCGGAAAACCAACCTATACGCTTGACGAGGCGCTGAACCTGACCAAGCAGGCCCAAATCACCGTGGATGGATTGTTTTCCGGACCGAAGCAGAGCGAGGCCGACGAGACCACCCAGAAATTCAAATCCGCCATCGAAGCTCATCATGGGGTGTTTCTCACCCAATCGAATGGAGCATCCGTCTCTTCGCTGGTCGAGGAAATCGAATCTCGGCGGAACCATGAAAACGAGTCGAGCAACAAGGCCGCCATGGTGGATGCTCCCGGATGGTGGACACTGGCCTTGGCCATCGTTTTGATGGTCTGGCTGGCATTGGCTTGGAGGTTGAGGAGATGAACCATCTGACGCTTTCCCCTGCTTTGGGTTGGCCTGTCGGCGGAGCCGTCGCCGTGGTTCTGCTGGCCTGCGCCATTGCGCAGATCGTATTGCATGTCCGTCGCCGCGCTGACAGCGACGAAACCGTTTGGGCATGCGTTCGGCGCGTATTGCTTTGTCTGACGGTGTCGGTCATGGCATTGACGCCCAGTATCGTGGCGCCGACCAATAGCCGTGCGGTGAACGCCACCGACGTGGTGGTGGCCGTTGACGTGACCGGTTCCATGGCCGTCAAAGACGCGCAATATGGTTCAGCCGAACAGTCAAGCCGTCTCGACGTGGCAAAACAAGCCGTGAAGGACGTCACCGCGCTATATCCCAATTCCAGTTTCGCCGCTTTGCGATTCGGAGCTTCCGGCACGTTGGACGTGCCGTTGACCCCGGATTCGAACGCGATCGACAATTGGGCGGATACACTCGCGCCCGAGGCGACTTCCGTTTCGGCCGGTTCGACGTTGGATGCCCCTATCGACCAGCTGCTGCTGACCTGCAAGTCCATTCATGATCAGCATCCCGATGATGCGATCGTGCTGTACCTGTTTTCCGATGGAGAACAGACCTCATCAAAGGCACGGCGCACGTTCTCATCATTGCGACGATACCTATCCGATGCCTTCACCGTAGCCATCGGCAGCGAGCAGGGAGGCAACATTCCCGTAATCGCCGACGGCGTCGATGGAAATGCGGACCAGTGGGTCACCGACCCTGATACCGGCAAACCCGGAGTGTCACGCATGAACAAGGATGAGATGGCGTCCATCGCCGACGAGTTGAGCGGTACCGCGCTGGTGTTGAACGCCTCCAACACCATGCGTGACGGCGTGTCCAAGGAAGCGTCCGATAAGTGGCGAGTCACCCAAACCACCAAGAAGCGCACCAGGACGATGCCCGTCGTATGGCCACTGGCCATCGTCACGCTGCTGCTGCTCGCATGCGAATTGGGGGCTTGGATAATTCAGTCGAGGAGTTTGCTATGACCAGAACAACCATGAAACCGCGTGCCTCGCTGACGGTTCGCATCGTTTTGGCCGTCATGGCGGCGTTGCTGGTCATGGCCGCCCTATGGGCCATAGTGAATCTCGCAGCCGTCAATAGCTACAACCAGGCCACGCAAAGCCTGCAGGAGAACATCTCGACCAGCAGAAAAGACGATGCCGATTGGGACAAGCTGCACACCAGGCAACAGCAGACGGACGCCCAATTCAACGAGGCATCAGCCATGAAGCCGCTGCTGCTGCCCCAAGTGCGCGAATCAATCGAGCATAACAGTCATGTTTCCAGCCAGCTTACGGATCACGCGTCCAAGAAGATCAAAGCCGAGCAGAGCGATCAGTCCGCCTCCACGGATTCAAACACCGCCGACGCTCAGGAATCGGATAAATCAAGTCACAAGAACGACGAAAACCTATCCGACGAACAACGTCGGAAAATAGAGGAGCTATTGGCTCAGAACGCCCAATCCACGCAATCGGATCCCAATGACGATTCAGGTTCGGCTGCGAAAAAGAACCCAAGCACGTCATCCTCGCAGACCAAACCCTGGTAGGGGGCTTTTTCGAATATAGTTATCCACATGCCGTCGACGTGGTTTTCGTTGTTTTCCCAATAACGACACGCCGACGGTTTTTCATAGACTCGTTCTTTGACCACAAGCTCTGTTTTCCGATTGGCGTCAACACCGAATGTGGTCAAATGGCTGCCATGAACGTTTCAAATGCTTTTCTTGGTGCCGCCCCAGGCGTCGCAGCCTTCAATTCGTTGGCATCCCTGTCGGGAATGTCCTGTCGTTGCCGAATTGGCGTGCGGACCACCCAAACATTGATCAATGCGAAACTTGTTACCGCGTCACGGCTTCTCGATGAACTTGATGCGGCAATAGCCTCCAACAGACTGGCCGACTGGACCGGCACCGCGGCCGAGGAATACCGCACCCGTCTCGATCGCATCGCACGGCAATCCGCTCTGCTACGTGATGATATGATCGCCACGTCACGTCTTCTCTGGTCGGCAGGTGCGGCATGAACCAACGAGTGACGGCCCGCATCGTTGGCGGAAAGAGATTCACCACCGCCGAATACCGGGAATACTTCAATGCTTCAAGAATCCTCAGAGATCAAGCGAATCGTCTTGGCACTTCCCGTAGATCCTTCATTGCCGCAGGCTATGAACTCAAAATCCACCCTCGCGCCACACCGCTCCTGTCCGCTTTGACCGGGGCAAGTCCACGGTGTACGGCGCAGGACCATATCGAATTACCGTACCGGCAGCTGCTCGGACGTTGCGAAGCACATGCCGAGGCCCTGCAATCCATGGCATCCCAGCTTAATGAGCTATCCTCATTGATCGCACAAGCCCAATCCTTATACGCCCAAGCTGAGGAAGCCAGCAGGAAAGCTGAATATCATGTTGCGAGGGCTTTTCATGTCATCACGGGAATCCGCGATTCTCGCCTTGACCGCCAGCGCACTGATGGGGGTAAGACGCAGTTACGCCAAAGAGGGGAAATTCAACAAATTCTATCTTGTGGAATCCACCGCATGGATGCAGGAAAGCTTCGTGAGCGTCCTCGGAGAGCATGCGAGCCGATTGAACATACAGGAACGACCTTCAAAAGACACGTCCATCCTGGAATACATCACGAAAACCTTATTCATGGTCACCAAACCGGGAGCGGTTATAGCAGAGGGGCTTTCCGGCAAAGGCTCGGTCAATCGCGGTCTTAAGAAAATCGACAGACTGCTCATACCGTACTTCGACAAAGACCATGGAGACAATCTCTCCGTAACCCGTGTGTATCCGAAAACCAAAGTGGTCAGAGGCGGTACAAGCACGAAGGACGCCATCGCCGACCAACGGCGGCTGTCCGAAGGACCTCTCAACGGCGAACGTGAAAGCGGTCTGGAATACGGAACCATCGCATGCTGCAAGTACCGCAAAGCCGATGGCACATATGCTTGGAGGATCATCATTCCCGGGACCGACGGCAATCACGATTCGCCTATGGACTGGTACACCAATTTCGAGCTGATGAGTGCCGATGAGCGGCAGCGCGGAACCGCGGAAAGCTCCGTTTCCTGGATGAGACCATGAAACAGGCCGGCATCCAGCCGGATGATCCCGTGGAAATCGTCGGCCATTCGCAGGGCGGCATCATCGCGGCAGCGGCGGCGACGGATTTCCAAGATAAATACGACATCCAACATATCGCCACGCTTGGCTCCCCGATAGCGAATTTCGAGATTCCCGAGAAAACACGGGTCACCGCCATCGAGATGGATGATGAAGCATCGCGGCACTTGACGGGGAGCTAACCCCCATACGGAGAACTGGCTCACCATACGATGCTCCGTCCATGAGGAAGATGCGCCGAAGAGGGCTTTTCCAGGAGCCGAAGTCAGTGATTCGTCCGGGGAGAAGAACTCCACGCACTACCCGAAATACCATGAGGCGGGATACCGGTACGCCTACGACACCGGAAGCAAATCCGTGCTGGACCATGACCGTCATTTCCAAGAGGTCGTGGAAGGCGAGCTGGAGGAGGTCCAGTATTATGAGGGACGCATCAGCAAATGACGGGACCAATGGTTCACGGCTGAACGTATGCTGTTGTCTATGAAGCTTACTGACATCTCCCCCGCAATCGCACTGACCCCTCTTGACGGCCGCTACCACAAGCAGACCGCTCCCCTTGTCGAATACATGAGCGAACCGGCGTTGAACCGCGAGCGCATGCGCGTCGAAGTCGAGTGGATGATTCTGCTTGCCAACGGTTTCGAGGGCAACGGCAATCAGACCATCGTTCCGGGTGTCAAGCCGCTCACCGATGATGAGCAGGCGTATCTGCGTTCCATTCCGGAGAATTTCGGAGCCGAAGGCATTGCCCAGCATGCCGCTTATGAGGCTAAGACCCACCATGATGTGAAGGCCGTGGAGTATTACATCGACGACCAGCTGGAGAAGGCCGCCGATGTGTTGGGTCATGACACCCAGCTGACCGGATTGAAGACTCTCGTGCATTTTGCCTGCACGTCCGAGGATATCAACAACCTGTCCATCGCCCGTTGCGTGAAGAACGGTGTGGAGCAGGTGTGGCTGCCCGCAGCCAGGCCATTGTCGACCATCTGGCACAGAAGGCCGACGCCTACCGCGACAAGGCCATGCTGTCGCTGACCCATGGCCAGCCTGCCACGCCGACCACGCTGGGCAAGGAACTGGCTGTTTATGTGTATCGTCTGAACCGTCAGCTCAACAAGGTCAAGGCCCAGGAATATCTCGGTAAGATCAATGGCGCGACCGGCACGTTCGGTGCGCATCTGGCCGCCTGCCTGATGTTGACTGGGTGGCCGTCTCCCGCGAGTTCGTCACCAACCGTATGGGTCTGACGTGGAATCCGTTGACCACGCAGATCGAATCGCATGATTGGCAGGCTGAACTGTACGGTACCATCAGCCACACCAACCGTATCCTGCACAACCTGTGTGTGGACGTGTGGATGTACATCTCCCGTGGCGTGTTCGCGCAGGTACCGGTCAAGGGCGCGACCGGTTCCTCCACCATGCCGCACAAGGTCAATCCGATTCGTTTCGAGAACGCCGAAGCCAATCTGGAGATCTCCTGCTCGCTATTGGACACTTTGTCGGCGACGCTGGTCGAATCGCGTTGGCAGCGCGATCTGACCGACTCCACCACGCAGCGCAACATCGGCTCCGCGCTGGGCTATTCGCTGCTGGCGTTGAACAATCTGATGGGTGGTCTGAACTCCATCCATCCGAACGATGTTGCCATCCAGGCCGAGCTCGATTCCAATTGGAGGTGCTCGGCGAGCCGATCCAGACCGCCATGCGCGCCTGCGAGCTTGCCGGACTGCCGGGTATGGATAAGCCGTACGAGAAGGTCAAGGAGCTCATGCGCGGTCACGAGATCTCCAAGGATGACGTCGAACGGTTCATCGACCAGCAGGCCTTCGACGAAGCCACTGCGGCGCGTCTCAAGGCGTTGACTCCGGCGACATACACCGGAGTTGCCAGCAAGCTGGTTGACTTCGACCGCTGATAACGCATCGCCACACTCATCTTGCGGATGATACGCCTTGGGGCGCTGTGTGAAACACAGCCGCCCCAAGGCGTATCATCGGAGACGATAATAGGTGCATGTCACCCGGACGTATTCACCCACGTACCTATAAAGCAGGTCAATAGTGTCTCACGACTTCCCAACCAGCAAACACGAAACGCGCATTGAGGATGTTCCGCCGAAACGGAACCGCGATTTCGCGGATCTGCTCCATGCGCTGTTCGCCGTGCTTGTCGGCGCGGCCGTCATCCTGTTCTCCATCTACTTGCATGGCACCACCTCCGGAGTGGAGTCCGACGTGCGTTCCGCGGGCCACGTGGTCAGTTGGCTCATGGATGTGCCGACATCGCTGTTGCAGCAGATCGCCATAGTTTTCATTACCGTCAGCGTGCTTATCCAGCTGCTCATCGCCAAGGAATGGCTGCAAAGTGTGGTTTCCGCCATCGCCCTTATTCTCGGTTTCGCTGCGATATGGGGCATATCCGCTCTTATCAGCGGCTCGGGCAATGACACCCTCATCATGTCCATGATGTCCAACGGCACTTCCGTGGGAACCGGACTGCTTCCCGATTTTTATGCGGCGATGGCCTCATTCCTTACCGTCGCCGGACCGCGTCGCACCCGTTCCGGCACCAAATGGGGCTGGAACATCCTCTACACGGTCGCCGTGCTGTTCGTGGTGCTGTCATGGAATTCGCTTTCCGGCGTGCTGGTCTCCTTTGCCGCGGGACGTGCCTTGGGCATGCTGATCCGTTTCATGCTCGGCACACAGACCAACGGAGCTTGGGGCAACCAGGTGGCGCAGGCGCTCCGTTCCATCGGCATCGACGTGGCGTCGCTCTCCCGCAGGCTCGCGACCTACACCGATTCCGGCATGCTGAAGACCACATTGGACGATGATCTGACCGAGAACTCACGCATCTACGACGCCATCGACGTCGACGGCCACCAATACACGGTATCCGTTCTCGATAACCAAGTGCATATGGCAGGCTATCTCAACCAGCTATGGCAATGGGTCAGGCTGACCGGGGTCTCCATGCGCCGTGACCGTTCCTCCTTCGACGCCATCCACCACCATTACGCGATGATTCTCGGCCTGCAGAACGCCGGATTGACGGTGCCGGGAGTCTACGGAGTCGCAGACAGCAGCGAATCGTCCATTCTGGTGTTTCACCGCGACCACATGCCCTTGGAATGCAATCCGAACACCATGTCCGACCATGACATGGAATTGTTCATGACCTATCTGTCCGAAGCGCACCGGCACGGCTTCACCCATCGTCGAATCACTCCCGAAACGTTGTCGCGCATGGAAAACGGACAGCCGGTGATCGCAGGATGGCAGAATGGCGACTATGGCAGCGCGCCGCCAAACTATGCGCTGGACAAAGTACAGCTGCTGGTTCTGCTCGGCGCGCTGAACGGCATCGACCGTGCGATCGCATGCGCCCGCAGGACGTGGGGCGACGAGCAACTGATCGACCTGGCGCCATTCATCCAGAAGGCGGCGGTTCCGGCGGCGATACGCGCCCTGCCCGCCTGCGACAAGCACATGCTCAACACGCTGCGTTCCCGTATCGCGGCTTTGGCTCCGCAGGAGGTCGCAGATTCCATGGAAACGGTTACACTGTCGCGGTTCAGTTTCCGTTCCTTCATCGCGATCGCGCTGCTGGTCGTCGCCGTGTATGTGGTGTTCACCCAGATTCAACCGGCCGAAATGATTAAGGCGGTCAAAGAGGCCAACATCGCCATGGCTCTGGTATGCGTGCTGTTCGGACTGCTGGCTTGGTTCGGATCGGCCATGACCCTTGGCTGTTTCATGGATGCCGATAAACGCAATCCGATCGGCTTGTACTGTTCCCAAATGGCTTCGGGCTTCACCGCGGTCTCCATGCCCGCCGGCGTCGGCCCGGCCTTTGTCAACCTGCAGTTCCTGCGCAAGAGCGGCTACCGCAATACCGCGGCCACCGCCATCATGAGCGCCGTATGGGCGGTGCAGGGCGGCACCACCATCATTCTGCTGCTGCTGATCGGCATCTTCACCGGACGCAACACACTGTCCGGCATGATTCCCACCAACACGCTGATTTTGGTGATTCACCATCGTCGCATTGGTGATTTCCCGCGGCCATGGCCATTCCCCCGGTGCGGCACATCGTCACGGAGAAGTACCTGCCATCGTCAAGTCCTACGCACGCAGTCTCGTCAACGTGTTGTCCCACCCGAAGGAGCTGCCTTCGGCATCCTCGGCGCATTGGTGCTCAACATCTCGACCGGATTGGGATTCTGGATTGCATTGATGCTTTCGGATGCCACACCAATCCGGTGGAGACCACATTCATCTTCCTGCTGGCGAATACGCTCGGTTCCGCAGTGCCGACACCAGGCGGCCTTGGCGCGGTCGAAGCCGCGTTGTCCGTGGCCTTCACCGCCGTGGGCATCCCCTCCACCATCGCCGTCTCCGCTACTCTCGTCTACCGAATCGCCTTCTATTGGCTGAGAATTCCAATGGGAGCCGTGGCTATGAAATGGCTGGACAGGCATAATTTGATCTAACCCAACCCCCCGTTAGTTTTTTCTCCCCCTATGCTGAATCAAAAGGGCCAAAACCCTTGGAAAATGGCATTTTTGGCACATGCGTGCGCTATCATTGCAATGAACGTGGATGTTCATAAGCGGAATATCCCCTGACTCAAGAAGGATGCTTTATGGCATACAACAAGTCTGATCTCGTCTCGAAGATCGCCCAGAAGTCCAACCTGACCAAGGCTCAGGCTGAGGCTGCGGTGAACGCTTCCAGGACGTGTTCGTCGAGGCAATGCAGTCCGGCGAAGGCCTGAAGCTGACCGGCCTGTTCT
>ENA-OQIR01000141-OQIR01000141.1-human-gut-metagenome-genome-assembly--contig:-NODE-141-length-32758-cov-3.444639_pt1 | contig 32758 bp, 29 predicted proteins | sample MGYA00242580_ERZ504745 | MGnify/ENA primary metagenome ERZ504745 (study PRJEB26092, sample SAMD00036214) | human gut metagenome | host: Homo sapiens | study: EMG produced TPA metagenomics assembly of...
TCGATTGTAGTAACTTATCTTTGGATCTGTCTTAACTGATTTCTAATCCACCGTCGTTGACAATCAATTACAACTAATTATGATCCAACCGAGGTACTTTTCATTTTAGTTATAGTCTTTTACCATTTCTGAATTCTTTACAAACTACATGATTCACTTTCCGTTTTAAAACACTGTAAGTATGATTTTAAAGCATCATTAGCCTCTTTACAATCTTCGCCAAACACATACTTAAAGGCGAAATCATTTAATAAATTTGCGCTTCTCATGAGCACCTCTTTCTAGTAGGCATTTCCTACATACTCATATACGAAAAAAAGATACTTTTCGAATAATTTTAAATTTTTGCACAAAAAAAGCGCCTTTTCGACGCTTATTCAGCTTCAATCTGTTTAATGAGACACTCATTACCTTGAAGAAGAACTGTATGTTCACTCTTACAATATGGACATTTTCTTCCATATTGAATCGTATCATATGTTTTTTCACATTCATTACAAATCGTAATAGCTTCAATCCACTCATATTCTAGTGAAGAGTTTTCAATTAAAGGAACCTTCTTCCTATAATATTTCCAACAATCCACTAAATACTCAGGAACAATTCCACTTACTTTTCCAATCTGTAAAGTCACTCTACGAATATCTGTAATATTATTTTCTTGTGCAAGTTCTTCTAATGTTTTTGAAATATGTACAACAATCCCTAATTCATGCATACTATTTCTTCTTATTACGAATGATCTTAATTTGACGCTTAGCCGCATATGGCAATATAGCTTCATCTTATCTTCCGCCTTAACCATTCTTGCACCATCTTTGATATCACGCGTTAAGTGGATCGCATCAAATTCACATTTTGTCGTACACAAGCCACAACCAATACACTTATTTGTATCGACTATACTTGCACCACATCCTAGACATCGATTGGCTTCAATCTTAACTTGTTCTTCTGTAAATGTAGAACGTAAATCTCTAAATGATTTTTCACCCAAACCCTTTTTAATACCAGGTATCTGACGTTTGGCATGATCAAAATCAATATCAATCAATGCATTATTTTTATCAAATTCATTAAACAAGTGTAAGTCTCTTCCAATTGTCAAAGAATGACCCTTATGAACAAAACGATGCATCGATTCTGCCGCTTCTTTACCATGGCTAATCGCATCAATCGCAAATTTTGGACCTGTATACACGTCACCACCCGCAAATACATCTTCAACAGATGTTTGAAGTGTTGTTCCATCCGCTTTGATTGTTCCATTTGGATTGACTTCTACATCGAATCCTTGAATTGGAACAATACTTTGTCCAATCGAAAGTAATACATGACTACATTGTATAGTTTCCAAAACATTTTCATCATAGCTTGGATTAAATCTAGCCGTTTCATCCTTTACACTTACACATTGCTTAAACACAATCGAATCTTCTAAAATTTCCTTTGGGCCCCATCCACAATGAAGAATTATGCCCTCTTCTTTAGCTTCTGATACTTCCTCAAAGCTTGCCGGCATTTCAGCTTCTTGTTCCAAAGAATATAAATGAACTTTTTCAGCTCCACTTCTTAATGCAGTACGAGCTACATCTATCGCAACATTTCCACCTCCAACGACAACGACATCACCTGAAATTAAATTTGAATCTTCTGTTTTATTCACCTTACGCAAGAAATCAATTCCAGATTCAACCATTTCATTTTCCTCACCCGGAATATTTAATTTTCTAGATCCTTGAGCACCAATCGCAATATAAAATGCTTCATACCCTTTGCGTCTTAAATCATCCAAAGAAATATCTTTACCTACTTCTATGCCACACTTAAACTCAATGCCATAGCTTTTAACACTTCAATTTCAGCCTCAATCACAGACTTTTCTAATCTAAAAGAAGGAATACCGTAGACTAACATACCGCCTGGTTTTTCTTCCTTTTCGAATATTGTAACAGGATAGCCCATCATTCTTAAATAATAAGCTGCACTCATACCCGCAGGACCTGCACCAATAATGGCCATCTTATTCGTGAAAAATTTGCCTTCGACATTTTCACACAAAGGAATATATCGTTTATCTTCATGAAGTTCTTGTTCGGCAATAAACTTCTTGATTTCATCAATAGCCAAAGGCTCATCAATCAATCCACGTGTACATTGTTGTTCACACCTTCTGTTACAAATAGCTCCACATACGGCTGGAAATGGATTAAAGTCTTTAATTAACTTTAATGCATCCATATAGCGACCTTCTTTTGCCATCTTAATATAGCCTTGAACCGGTAAATGTGCAGGACATGCACTCTTACATGGTGATGTTCCAGTTTCATAACAATTGACTTTAGCTGTATCTCTAAAGTTCCAATTCCACTTTTCTGGACCCCACTTTACATCATCTGGAAGTTCTTGTTTAGGATATGTAACTGGACCTGCTTTTGTACATAATTTTTGTCCTAATTTTGCCGCACCCACTGGACAAATTTCCACACACTTTCCACACGCAACACATTTTTCACTATCCACATGCGCCCTATAAGCACTGGCCGACATATTTGGCGTATTGAACAATTGACTTGTTCTTAATGCGTTACAGACGCCATGTGCGCAATTACATATCGCAAAAATTTTATCTTCTCCATCAATATTGGTAATCTGATGTACATATCCTTTTCTTTCACAACGTTCTAAAGTCTCAATAACTTCTTCATACGTACAATAATGACCACCCTTGTTTGTCTGTACCACATAGTCTGCCATATCACCTACCGCAATACAAACATCGGCTTCAACATCGCCAGTTCCTTCACCTCTAACACGTTGTTGTCTTCTACATGAACATGGAGAAAGTGCATATTTATCGTATTTATTCAACCAATGCGAAATCTTTTCTACACTTATTGCTTCTTGATTTGCATGAATCGCCTTTTCTACAGGAATAACATGCATACCAATGCCTGCTCCTCCAGGAGGAACCATTGGCGTTACTTTTTCAAGTGGTAATCGTGTCATCTTTTCAAAGAAATCCGCAACAATTGGATGTTCTTCAACAAGATCTTTATTCATAACCATAAATTCAGCTGCTCCAGGAACAAACTGAGGAAGCACAAACTGTTTGTGGTGATCCGCATTTTCCCAATTATATTCAATCATTCCAATGTCGCATACTTCATTTAATACACGATTCACTCTTCCTGCTGGCCATCCACTTTTTTTCACTACTTCTTCAAAAGAAAGTGGTTTACGTACTTCAAAACACAAACATAAATCACATTGTTCATCATTTAAGATTTCATTTAGACACTCATATTCAGGATCCATTTGGGATAATTTTTTTACTTTAGCCGGAATACGATCTGTGATACGCCTTGCCAGTTTATCAATATTATCTCGATATGTCATATTATTCCTTCCAGGCCTTTACTTCATTTTCAAGCCAATTACACCAGTCATCAATTCCCTCACCCGTTTTCGCGCACACCTCAAAAATTTTCGCATTTGGATTACGGTACAAAATATTCTCTTTACATTTCTCTACATCAAAATCAAAGTATGACAATACATCGATTTTATTGATGAGAACCACATCACACACTTGAAACATCAATGGATATTTTAAAGGTTTGTCGTCTCCTTCTGGAACACTTAAAATAGCCACATTTTTTGTGGATCCCGTGTCAAATTCAGCTGGACAAACCAAATTTCCTACATTTTCAAGTACTGCCAAATCTAAATCTTCCATACCCATTTCACGCAGTCCTTGACGAGTCATATCTGCGTCTAAATGACACATACCACCTGTGTGTAGTTGAATCGTGCGTACGCCATATTCACTGATAGTTTTGGCATCTACATCACTATCGATATCCGCTTCCATAATGCCAATTCTCATTCTATCTTTTAATCTTTCTAACGTTCTAGATAAAGTTGTTGTCTTACCCGCTCCTGGACTTGACATGACATTCAATAAAAAAACACCTTTGTCTTTACATTCTTCTCTTAATTTATTCGCATCTTTATTATTATCTTCAAATACACTTTGTTTTACTTCTATAATTTTATACATGATACAAACCCTCCTAAATTGATTGTAAACGATTTCAAATCAGTAGTAAATAAACACATGTTAGTCTTTGCACACCTTGAAAAGTAGTCACTTTTCGCCTATCATAATCTATATGAAAATCTGTATGTACCAAATGTCTGTTTCAATGGATAATCAACAAAACATAGCTAAACTTAAAAACATTCCAGACTGTGATATTTTAGTTCTACCAGAAATGTGGAACTGTCCCTATCATAATGATGCACTTAAAACAGCGTATTTGCGTCATGATGAAAGTTTAGAAGCATTAAAAGAAACCGCTCGAACAAATAAAATATGGATCGTTGCAGGTTCCATTTGTACAAACAAATACAATCGTTGTTACATATTAAATAGCGATGGTGACATTGTTTGTTCGTATGACAAAACACATCTTTTTGAATTCCACAACAAACAAGATTATTGTGAAAATGAAGTATTTGTACCAGGAAATCACCTTCAATGTTTCGATACGCCATGGGGAAAATGCGGTATTTTATTATGTTACGACATTCGTTTTCCAGAAGTATCTAGAATTTTAGCTCAAAATGGAGCACAAATTCTATTTTGTCCAGCCGCCTTTAATGAGCAGGCCACAAAGAAGCATTGGAAGTTATTCACGCAAACACGTGCTTTAGAAAATGAAGTCTTTTTATGTGGGGTTGCCCCAGCTAAGTATACATATAAAAACTATACTTCAGGAGGCCACTCTATTCTTGTGGATGGTTTTGGCAATATTGTAGTGGAGTTGGGTGAAGAAGAAGCCTGCAAAGTTGTAGATATCCATTTAAAAGACATTGAAAAAGTAAGGAAAAGAATGCCTTATTGGAAGGTGCGTAGAAATGATTTATATGAATTAAAGGAGATCAAAAATGAAGACAATTCAAATCAATGAGATCGAAGGATTTCAAATTGGTAGTGCACAAGATACAGAAAATGCGACTGGCTGCACAGTCATCTTATGTAAAGAAGGAGCTACAGCTGGTGTAGACGTACGCGGTGGCGGTCCTGCTACTCGTGAAACAGATTTATTAAACCCTAAAAACATGGTTCAAAAAATTCATGCGGTGACTTTATCAGGTGGTAGTGCTTTTGGTTTAGAATCAAGCAGTGGTGTTATGCAGTATTTGAGTGAACACGAAATTGGTTTTGACATGAAAAACATCTATATTCCCATCGTATGTGAAGCTTGTCTATTTGATTGTGGTGTAGGTAATTCTAAAGCGTATCCAAATAAAAAAATGGGATATGATGCTTGTATGGAAGCGGAAAAGAATAATCCTCAACAAGGAAATGTCGGTGCAGGAACAGGGGCTAGTGTTGGTAAATTCTTTGGCCCTCAATATGCGATGAAGGCTGGACTTGGATTTTCGGCCCTACAAATAGGTCCATTAAAAGTAGGAGCTATTGTAGCTGTGAATGCTTGTGGTGATATTTTCTATCCAAATTCAGACAAACCAATTGCAGGTATTTATGATCGAAACACAAACACAAGATTGTTTAGTGAAGATGAAATCTTAAAGGCAGCTGAAAAGATGATCAATTCTTGTGGTATGAATACGACAATTGGTTGTATCATCACAAATGCAGACTTAAATAAAGCCCAAATGAATAAGATTGCGAGCATGGCCCATAATGGATATGCAAGATGTATTCGTCCAGTCCACACTTCAAGTGATGGAGATACTATTTTTGCGATGACATCCAATAAAGTGCCTGCAGAACAAGATCTAGTTGGAATCATGGCTGTAAAAGCAATGGAACAAGCTATTGTCAATGCGGGTACACTTGCAGATAGTGCTTATGGTCTAGCTAGCTACAAAGAAATCACTAAAGACTAATCATTAAAGTATCGCTACGGTGATACTTTTTTTCATTTAACGTGTCAGAAAATGACAAAAGTGCAGTATCTGTAACGTTAACTGCACTTTTTTAAGATTTAATCTAAGATTTTTCCATCTATTGAAATTGTGACAACTTGCCAAGGAATGAACTTTTTACTTTCCTGCAAAGCTTTCTTAACCGCATTTTCAAGCCCACCACAACAAGGTACTTCCATACGAACAATGGTTACACTTTCAATCGAATTCATACGAATAATATCACAAAGCTTTTCTGAATAATCCACACCATCAAGTTTTGGACATCCTATTAGAGTCACTTTATTTTTCATAAATTCCTGATGGAAATTGGCATAGGCATAAGCTGTACAATCCGCAGCTATTAAAAGCTTGGCATGTTGAAAGAATGGTGCGTTGATAGGTGCTAGCTTAATTTGTATAGGCCAAGATGTTAATTGACTTGATACATCAATCGATGGACTTGATACAACTGGATTCAGTGTATGCATCATAGATCCAGGACATCCTGTATGCATGGTGCCCGATTCTTGCATGCGCTTTTCCATATTCTTTTTACAGCCTCTTCATCATAGGCTAAAGTATCTTTTTCAATAAATGAAATAGCACCTGTAGGACATGTTGGTAAACAATCCCCTAGTCCGTCACAATAATCATCACGCATTAATTTCGCTTTTCCATTCACTAAGCCAATGGCTCCTTCATGACAGGCATCCACACAGATACCGCATCCTGTACATTTATCTTCATCAATTTGTATAATTTTTCTTAACATAAAATCATCCTCATTTCTTATGAACTTATTTTAGTGTATAATACAATCAATTTATGTTGTTTAAACAACGAAAGGAAAATATTTATGGATTCAACATTCAAACAATACAAGAAAAATGAAATTATTTATCATATGGAAGATATTCCACAAGCCATTGGCATTGTCAAAGAAGGAAGTGTTGTCATAGAAACTGTAGACTTTTTAGGCAATGTTTCCCTATTATCACATATTGGTCCCAATCAAATGTTTGCGGAAAGCTATGCCCTAACCAAAACACCTATGTATGTATATGTTAGAGCGGTTGAGGATTGTACAATTCAATTTTTAGATGTTCAAGCCTTAGAAAAATCTCCAGAATTAAAAGATCAAATGATTCAAATACTTTCAAATAAGAACAAAATGTTGTCACAACACATATTTCATATTTCCAACAAAACCATCCGTAATAAGGTGTTGTCTTACTTATCGTTTATGAAACTAGAAACACAAAATTCTACCTTTAAGATTCCGTTTGATCGTCAACAGATGGCTGACTATTTAAACGTAGAACGAAGTGCTTTATCAAAAGAACTTTCTAAAATGAAAAGTGAAGGTTTAATTGATTATCACAAGAACACCTTCACTGTTTATTCTATCTAATTTTTACTGGTACAAAACCATCTTTTGTGAGTATCTGCAGTTCTTTAAATCCACAAGATTGAATCAAGTCTAAACTAGATTCAAAAGCACAATCCAAATAGTTCTTATCATGACAATCACTGTTTAGACAAATACGTGCATTCTTTGCGTATAAATATTCCAATATATTCTTAGATGGATATGGTGTTTTACGATAACCTCTTGCGATAGCTCCGGTATTCACTTCAAAAATCTTATCGTTGATCAACAATCGATCAATACAGTCACAAACAATATTCATATAGTCTTTATCATTAAATTTAAAATAGGATTCGTCCTCATTATATTTGGTAATCAAATCCAAGTGTCCAATGACATCCACTTCTTGCCAATCATACATATTCGATAAGTCTGAATAGTAATCTTTACACATCTTTTTATAGTCACCAGAATAGGATTCAAATAAAGAATCAAATACAGGCTTTGAATAATCCACAGCAATCTCACCTAAAAAATGTTTACTTCCAATCACATATTCAAATGGAGCTTTTCAGATATTCTTCCTAACATATCTTCTTCAATCCCTAAATGAATTTGAATAGATGAAGAATATTTTGATTTAATTCTTTGAACTTCAGAAATATACCCCTTAATATCTCGCATTGAACCATCATCTATACTTAAATATCCATGTCCTGAAAATCCTAGAATATCAAAGCCTTTTGAGATAGCTTCTAAAGTCATTTCTTCAATCGTATCTTTTCCATCACAAAAGATGGAGTGTGTATGTAGATTCTGTTTCATGATAATTTTCCAACCAAGCTTTACAGCCTTCATAAATATCATTATAAGCCGTTTCAAAATCATTGGTGTACCAAGGATCTGAAACATCTCTAGATAATAATTTATAGATCTTGTGATCTGGATCATTATTAAACATACGATTTAAATTACGCATATTATTTTCATCCATACAAATCAAATAGTCATACGACAAATAATCACTCATTGTAGCCTGTCTTGCATAATGTCTAGAAAATGGAACCCCCTTTTCTTTTAGTTTACGCTTAGCCGGAGAATAGATATCATTACCAATTTCTTCACGACTTGTAGCTGCACTAGAAACATATAGTTCTACTCCATTTTTCTTTGCCAAATCTTCCATAATATATTGAGCTGAGACACTACGACATATGTTTCCATGGCATATGAATAATATTTTTATCATAATCAAATTCTCCTTTATATATAGCACATTTCCTTTATGTAAAGGTAATTTTATTTTTCTCTTATTTTTGTAACTTCTTATAAGTTTGTATAACTTTTCATATCTTTTTAATCAAAAGGTGCACATAAGGTGCAAATTGAATTTTATTTGGTGCAAACTTAATTTTTATATAGAAATATGGTTATTCACCTCATGAAGCTCTTCAATAGCTTGCCTTTCTACAAGCTATTTTATTATACCACCAATGTTTCATGTTTTTCTATTTACCATGCATTTGCAAAAAAGCTATATATAAAAATAGCGAAATGTTAATATTGTAACATTCCGCCGAATGACTAACCCGTTTAAGAAAAAAGCTTAGTTAAACATCTTTATTGTTTTATACAGTTAAATGTACTTTCCAATCTGATGGAAGATTCATTGCTGCAAGATTGACTATGCCATTATAACTTTTAATTAAATTATCGAAATCATCTACAAATACTGTCCATTCCTCATCAGATGAGCGTAAATACTTCATTGCCAATAAAATTTGATATAACCCATTATGTACTGGCAGTGGTGTAACCTTATCTGCGTCTAAAATCTCTGGCGTCGTATGTATTGTGCGATTATAGATTCTGGAATTATGAGCACACATATTACGCAATATTGAAACACTCTGTAACCATGAAGTAAGCATTTTTTGTGATGGATTTACCAAATTTCCTTTTTTCGATTTATATTGGTAATTAGTCGCCAAGATAGAATATGAACTTCCAACACCTGTTTTCAAATTTTTAATTATTTTCGATAATGTTCCAAAAGAAAGAACCTCAACAATCGCCCATACAGGCACCTCTCCATCATGATTATCAAAATTATGTTTAATAAATACATCATTAGAACGAGCAATTTCTGACGCTACCATAGACATATTCTGCCAATACAATTTTTTCTCTTTAAAAATAGATGAATCTTGCAAAACAAGAGGTTCACCATATATAAGTAACGCCTCTATTAATCGTACTCTTAAAGCCACCTCAATTTTAGAAATCATAAAGAAAACTAAGGCAGATAATTTCTGATCAAATTGATATAATTTCAAAATGTCTTCAAACTTTGTTCCAGGAACATACTTCTTTGTAACATTATCATATAAAGGAAATGAGTAGCCTCTCAAACGATAAAATCCAATTGATTTTAATGCCTTCTCTACCTCTTCGCGAGATGTAATCTTCATTCCTGCATTTACGTAAGATTGCACTTGTTGTCCTATTGTTAATATTTGTTTTGGATACTGATACATAAAACACCCCTAAATGAAAAAAGTCCCACCGGGTTGCGCATGAATTAGTCAGAGGCGTGGTGAGTTCTGTTAATATAATTATACACTTTTTAATGTTGCTGTCAAAGATTTCTTTTAAGTGAAAGCACTGTCAAAACACATTAATATTTTACTTAACGTAAAAACCTTTAATTCAATTTGTTGATGAAGTTATCCAAAAGGTGCATTTAAGGTGCACAAATCCTCTTAATTTCTTTTAATATTCTTTATATAAAGCAATTTATTGATATTAGAATATATTCCCATGGCAAATAAAAAGCACTTTCTTCATAGTCAAAACTCCTTTACTTACAGCATTTTCATAAAGATAAAAGCAGTTCATATAAAATAACTGCTTATATCTTAACTTTTAATACTTTCTTTTACAAAAAGTATATATCATCACACAATTAATCGCCAATCCAAAATTAAAAAGACCAATCAATGGTCTCTCAATTACTATTTTCTTTTAATCTTCTTCCAAGAATAACAATCATTCCAAAACTACACAATGCAAGAACAATCCAAATCGTTTTTTTCACTTGAGCACCCGTATTCGTATCTTCTGGAGGATTCTTCTCACTTGGTTTTTCTGGAACAGATGGAGGCACATTATTTGTAAGCCATGTCACCTTTGGTTCTACCTTTACATCATACATGAAATATCCATCTATATCGGATGGAACACTTACTAAAAATGGTGCAGATTCAAACGTATCATTTCCATTCTTTACAGAACCAATCTGTGTAATCAAATACATACCTTCATTTAATTTACTAAATATAGTATGCCCAGTACTATCTGTAAGCTGTTGATTTCCAGAAATACTTTTTTTTCTAGCATATTCCAATAACTGTTTAGCCTGTTTATTTCTAGCTTCAGCACTTGTATCATGAAGTGAAACACCACAATCCACAAATGAAGATTGCCATACCCATTTTTCATTCTCTACATATTGAATGGGGATGATCTCAAACTTAGCTCCAGACAAGATAATCTCTTCCTGATTATCAGTTCTTCCTTTATAGTCAATATCAATACTTCCCGTTCTACTGTCCGCATGAACTTGAATAAGAGAGACAAACAACAAGCTAATAAGGAGTAGAAAGAGCGAATGTATCTTTAATTGTTTAATCACTTTTTCTTCCTCCTTCTCTTATCATACAAACTATATAGCATAGCTATAATCAACCCTATAAAAATAATTCCAAGTGTTACAATCAACACCTTTGTAGTAAATGATAGTTCTATACCTGTACTAGTGTTTTTCTCAATCTTTACAGCTTCCTTATACGGAATACGATGACCTCTAACCAAGAGTCTATGCGTATTGATTGCGTATGGAGTACAAGTAACTAATGTCGCATAATCTTGTCCAGGTACGATTGATAAAGCTTCTGTTTCTTCTGGTAATACAGTAAGTATTTGATCCACTTTATATGCCAATGTCTCATCTAAGACTTTGATGTAGAACACATCCCCTTCAACAAGTTTATCCATATTGGTAAATAATGTTTTGTAGGTAGCCCCTATGACCTGTTAATACCGTATGTGTACTTTTGCCACCAACAGGAAGAGAAGTTCCCCAGAAATGACCAACACCAGCCTGCAATACAGATTCAGAAGTTCCATGATAAATAGGAATCTCGACTTTGATCTTAGGAATACGAATGTAGCCCATCATGCCAGATCCATCTATATTTAATAGGCTTTCATATCGAGCATCCAAACTTTTTTCACCCTGAGAAAAAGGATCAATCAAATCAATATTACTTAACATTTCCTTATTGTATGCACGTGCATCTTCAAGCATCTTTTCTTTTTCTGCATTACTCAAGCGAACACTTTCTGCATCATAATTCGATACAACCTTAGAACCATTCTTTTCATTTACATAACTACTGACTGTAGGATATAACAACACGGCGAATGCAACGACAAGCACAAGCAATCGAATTATATCCTTTATAGTCATTTTCTTTTCTTATTACTCATTATTGCATTCCCCTATCGTTATATGGGAATCGCGGTCATCTAAACGACAACCGCACCCCATTAATTAACAAGCTTTTCTTTTATCACGAATGAAGCTTACAACAACTCCAAACACTAATAGAATAGCTACACCTGCAAACACGATAACACCTGCTCCACCTGTTGATGGTAATAGTGATCCTGTGCTGTTCTCGATGTCGATGATTTTATCTTCTTCTTTAGTATCATTCTTAGAAATAGTCCATTCAGTATCACTTGTTTTAGCGATTGTAACCTTAATTGGATTAGCTAATTTGTTGAATCCGTCTGGTGCTTTCGTTTCTTCTAAATAATAAGTACCAGCAGCAAGACCATTAATATGTAAGTTTCCTTTTCCATCAATCTTATCCGCAACTGTTACCATGTCAGTAGTAGTATTTTCTGTTGCATTTTGATCAGATGCATAAGTATATTTACCTGCACCATCTTTTGTTACTTTAATAGCTTTAGTTCTATCGATTGTTTCTTCACTAGTTGATCCATATAAAGTAAAGTGTGCACCTGCTAACATTTTTTCATCTTTTGCATTAATTTTATTAATATCTAAGGATAAGTCGGTGTTACTACTTCACTTGGTTTAGTTGTTCCAGTTTCATTAGTACCTGGATTATTACTGTATTCCAATGTTGCACTGTTCTTTGTTTCAACAACAGCATCTTTATTTACCTTAGCTTGATAAGTAACTTCAATTGATTGCCCAACAGTTGCTGTTCGTACTTTTTCAGATAAATCAAGAACCATAGTTCTTGTTTGGTTTGTTACAACTTTACCTGCTTCATTAACAAAATCTGCTTCACTTACATCTACAGTTGTACCACCAATTTAACAGTAACTTTAACCTTAGTTCCTTCTGTATTTGTCACAAAATCAAGTCCACTTGTTAATGTATCGTGAATCTTGTAAATATAATTATCATAACCTGTTGTATCAGGAACTTGTCCTGTAACTGTATATGTAACAGTTTCTTCAACAAACACTGTATCCTTATCTGCTTCTTTCTTAATATCTGGAGCTTCACTTTTTAAATCTACAGATGTTGTAGGCTCAGTTAATGCAACTAAAGAAGACTGGATAGCTTTTGTACCTGTCTGACAAACTAAATAGTAACCATAAGCCAAGCCGTCAAAAGTAGTACTTGTTTCAGTTGAATTTTTATCAAATTTTCTAGATGTTGTTGCGACAATGTTTGAATTACTTTTCAACAACGCTTTTGTAAAATCATTAGCAAAAGTCTGAGTTTTGTTGTCCTTGGTTGCATTAAACACTGCATCATAATACCATTGATCAGATTTATCAGTAATTTGATTTCCTAACACCTGATCTAAAATAGATTTATAAGTTTCATTTACCTTATAACCATAGTTCAAGTTTTCTCCTGAACCACTAACTGTCATATCAAATAACTTGTAGACATTGACAGTCTGGTTGCTAAAGTCTGACCTCCTCTTACATTAACTGTAAGAGTTCCAGTTGATTCTGCAGCGAATTCTGTAACTGTCATAGTCATCATCATGATGGCTGTCAGCAAGGCTGCCGCTAATTTTTTAATTCTTTTCATTTCCCATGTTCTCCTTTTCTCTGAATCGAATTTTTATAGCTTTTCTGCAAGCTGATTTTTCTTGTTTCTCTTTTTACCCGTAACAAGATAAATTGCTAAAAGCAGAAGACCTATCAAATAAATTAAGTATCTTCCGTTACCACCTGTATCAGGTAATCCTGGGAAGTGTTTGTTGGTTATTGTAAATGTAAATCCATCGTTCGATATACCCATCGTTGTTGTATAACCATCAATCTTCGTTTCTGTAACGGAGTATGTGTAATAACGAATCTTATCACCATCTTTTATATAAGCTGGTAATCCTTCAATTACCTTCTTCCATGTTGATTTACTATTACCTTTTATAACGCAACTCTCATAACTTGGAACGACCTCAGTATGTTTTTTGTTACCTGCATCTGTCCAAGCACGAGAAATTGTTACCGTAATACTGTCTGGTCGAATTCCACTAAAATTATTGAAATCCTTCCATACTTTGTTGATTGTTAATTTTATTTTCTCATCACAAGGATCCTGTGACTCTGAAGGTTCAGGTGTGTCACTTTCTCCTGTGTTTAAATCTGTTTTTGTATCTGACATTAATACAGCTTTCGCATCGGATTCATATGCATTTAAATCTACTTTTTCTGAACCACTCGAATTCGTAATCTGCGCATTCTTTAAATAATCATACTTTTCAACTGGCTTCATATGTCCTAATGTATAGATGTTCCAGCCTGTTAAAGCATCCTTTGAATACTTCATATTTAATATTGTTGTATTCTTTTTAATTTCATCTAATGCCTTATCTAACTTTCTATAGATACGATAGTTATTTTTCTCTCCCTCAACATTTGCCTTTGTATTAAATGCATATACTGAATCGAGTTTACTATTTCCACTGAAAGGTCCAATTAGATTAGAAGTACCGCGAACAACATCACATAAATACATATCATTATTTTGTAATAAACCTTCGTTATTAAATCCGACAAAACCTCCGCTCATACCATTATTACCAGAACCATCGTTGTCATTATCAGCTCCACCGCCAAAGACATCATAACCAGAACTTATTCCATAAACCTGACTGCCCGTAATCTTTGTACGATTGGCCTTAATCAAACTTACACTGATATTTGATTTTGTATCATTATCAGCCTTGATTCCATTTTTATCACATGGAAGTTCGATTTTAGAATCACCAATTGTTATGATTGCTAAATCTGTTTGTTGATCATTATCCTTTGATTTTTTAGATAGTCCAACAGAAATATCTAATCCAAGTAGGTTTACATGAATTAAGTTTCCATCATACAGTGCATCTACTTCAATAATGCCTAAGTTTATTTTTATTACTTTTAATTCCTGAAGCTTATCTAAATATAGCGCTTGTATAAGTTTATTAAGAACTGCAAACAATACATTTACTGGTCCAGAATCTAGTTTTGCATCTGCCAAATACGCATAGCTTGTCTTTCCTACAAATCCACCTGCAATTTCATTGGATGCAACTTGTTTTAAACCAAGAGAAGAATTACTACTATCTCCAGCCGTACAATTTGTCATTCTAGCTAGATTTGCATAGCCAATAAAGCCACCGGCTATTGGTTCTTCGCCACCTGTACTCTGGACTGTAAAGCCCCCATTGATTCCTGTAACTGTTGAATCATCAATGTGAGATCCAAAGATGTCCATAACACCTAAAGCTCCACCTAAAAGCTGTCCAAAATTGTCTCCAAGAACATCAATCTTATCTGCTCCGACAACTCCACTTTTACCAGAATATCCAACAAAGCCACCAACACTATTTTTACCTTGAACATTGCTTAAGTTCGTTACTGTACTATTTTTAACGGATCCATTTAATAGTGAACCACCAAAACCTCCGACCGTTCCACTATATGTAACTTCATTATTCTGACCATACTTTTTAGCAGCGTTTGCACTGACACTAAGACCTGCATCTTTACTTCCATTTACATTTCCGTAATATACATAGCTTCTAAATGCATCTAGTACATCTGCTCGTCCTAGTTTTAAAAGATACTTTAGTAAAGATGTTTCATTACCTGCACTGATATTAGCAACACCTGCTACATCTGCAATTCCAAAACATCCACCGGCATATTCACCAGCCACTACAGAACGAATATTTTGGGCAGTAACACCAGCTAAAGCTTCATCTTTTTTACCAAGTACGGTTTCTTCAAGCATTCCTGCAAATCCACCAACAGCTTTGGCATAAGAAGTGTTTTTGCCTCCACTATCATAAGCTCCATTTACGATAACACCCCAGTCATTCCATGCTTCAACATCTGCATATCGAATCGTTGCGACTGTGGCATTTAAGACTTTAATAAGATCTGTAGGTGTATTTAATAAAGTACCTAGTAACTTACTTAACAATCCTTCTCCACGGACAGGATCTACTGTAGCTACACTTCCTGGTCTGGAACTTCCAACAAATCCTCCAACATAATTTGTACCGTCAACTCGTCTCAGCTTTGTGACCTTACAACGTGAGTTTTCTTCTCCCCAGATTTGACCACCAATCAGTTTTCCAACAAAGCCACCCGCATATCCAAGCAGACCTTTATCATTTATTCCATTTGATTGAACCATTAAACCACTTTGATAGCCTTCGACTGAAGATTGTTTGATTACTGGTACAAATACATTTAATACGTCAAGCATCTGACTCAGTGGTAATTTCAATCCTAAAATGTCTACACCACCAAGATTAGCAGCACCACCATTGATCATTTCTCCGGCAAATCCACCTGCACAACGAAGTCCTTTAACTAACTTAGTATCATGAGCCTGACCATTTGTGATAGTTCCTGTTAACATGGAACCACATAGCCTCCAGCTGCTCCACCATTTGAAACAGTCACCTCATCTCGATAGTTTGTTCTTCCAGCTACAACATTGTAACCATATACATATTGACCAAGAATCGCATCTAAATCTTCTTGTGTATTTATCTTTCCACTTTGAACGAGGTTACTAAAATCACTACCGTAACCACCATACTTACCAACATATTCAACCCATGAATTCCATGTTTTTAAATCCATTAAAGCAAGCGGTCCATAAACAGCTGTGTTTTCTTCAGTTGGATAAACAACACTTAATGCCCCTAAGATGTTATCTGCTTTTACTAAGCCCCATAATAGAGATAAGCTTCCAGCTTTTGCTGTATCTGCCGATTCCATTAAACCTGTAAATCCACCCGCAATCTCTTTTCCATAAACAGATCGAATACGCACAGCCTTACAAGTACTTATTGGTCCAGTGTAATCTTGACCCTTCCATTTCTTTGTATTGTTGTTACCCCAGATATGACCGCCTTCATTATGACCAGCATAACCACCTGCCATACCACGCTGTTTTGACGTTGTAGATTCTGCCTGCGCGCGAACTGCACCACCACAAGGAATACACGTTGTAGAACTGTTTCGAATCGTTGGAACAAAATCCTGTACTAAAGTTGCTAAGGATTCACTTACATTTATGAATTTTTTCAAAACGCTAGCATCTGTTAGAGCTTTAGCTACACTACCAGGTTCCATATCTCCAACATATCCACCAGCCGTAATCTGACCAATGATATAAGAGAAATTATTTGAGTTTGAATTCTGAATATGTCCACCTGAAATCTTACCTACAAAACCACCGGCATCACCTAACACATCATCTGCAGAAGCATCGGAAGCGGTATTTTTCCATGAAGCTTTTACCGCAAAACCACCAAGACCTCCAGTAACATTTGAATGTTCAATTGTAGAAACTACAACATTTAATGCATCCAACACATTATTCAAATCAATTGATGTTCCTAATATGCTCAAACCTTTTCCAACCGAAGCAGCCGAACCAATATCCATATAACCAATATATCCACCGGCATATCTAGCTCCTGTTACTGCATATGTACTGTTGTTATCAAATAGGTAGGTGCCTTATCAATCTCTAAATTATCTGGAGCTTTTACTTCTGTATATTTTAAATTTGTTACATCACAATGACTAACTTGAACTCCACTGCCATAACCAATAAAGCCACCAGCACTACCAGAATTTGTATCATCTGATTTAATTTTATTAGCCGATACCGTAAATCCATTATCGGATTTAACACCCGCATACTCTATGGTTGGAATATACGCATTAATTAGATTTACTAAATCACTTATATTAATAGTTAAGCCATTTAAATTACCAAGAATACTAATACCCTTACCAGCATCAGCCAATGCTCCAGAATAAACATTTCCACCAAAGCCACCTGCATAACTTTGACCATTCACATGATCTAGATTATAGACAGAATAATAATTATCTGCGACTAAATCTTGATTATAAACTTTTCCACTCTGGAAGTTTCCGGCAAAGCCACCCGCCGTATCTGCAGAAACGCCACCTTCATTAATATAACTAACTGTACATTTAGTATATGAAGGAATAAGATATGTTATTGCGCCAAGTAACCCATTTACATTAAGCAATCCTTTAATATCTGCTTCATTAGCTACATCTGCAAGACCTCCTGTTTGCGAAGAGCCTACAAATCCTCCGGCAAAACCATCTGTATCATTGGCACTTACTTCTTTTAAGCTTGTAACATCTGAAGAATTGATTTCACAACTATTACTTTTACCAATAAAACCACCAGCCACATAATCAACAACTTCACCATTCTCATTTGAACCCGTAGCCTTTACAGTAAAATCATCAGGAATACCATTTACATGAGCATCCTTTATTGTTACTCTAACACCTTTTGCAACAGAAAGCAGATTTTCTACCTTCAACAAATTGTTTAGTCCAAGTAGATTCAAAGTTAGTCCGTTTCCGCCAACTAAATCTCCAGGACCCGCACAGCCTACAAAACCACCAACACGATTTTGTGCAGTAACAGATTTCAACTGATTTAATGTTACAGTCTGTACATCTCCACCAACTGCTTCACCAATTGCTCCACCTGCATAATTACCTCTAGCTTCGATTGTATAACCGCCATCAACTGTCACATTATGAACTGTAAAGCCTAAGAACTGCCCAACACCTAATGTATTGTTCAATAAACCAGTCACATTTGCGGTTGTAACACTACCTGCAACTCCACCAGCACGATTCTCACCTGATTTAACAGATTGTAATCCCTTTATTACATTATTTTTTTGTGAAATACTTCCTGCTTCCAACGCTCCGTATTTCCAATATGATAATTTCTTTAAATATTCTGCACTTGATTCAGCAATGTAAACTCCATCACCGCCACCAAGAATACCACCAGAATAACTCTTACCTGCCTCAACTGAAACTGATGTACAATCCATGTTACATCCAAGAATTGCAGATGGTGCAATTCCAACAAGAGAAAGCAACATACCTGCCTTTTCTGGATCACTCGACAAAAGGTCTGTCAATAATTTTTTAACTGTTGATAAAAGACTTGCATCCTTAACTTCTTTACTTCCAAGATTTGTAATCCAACCAACCGTTGAAATGCCACTCACACCACCAGCATAACTACCAGTAGCTTTCACCGAGATACTTCCACTAGCTCCACAGTTAACTGCATAACTATTTGTCTGCGCACCTACAATACCACCCTGATAATTTTCACCAGATATTGTGACATTACATTCAGTTAGATTACAGTTTAACAACAAACTTTGTGGCTGCATTACACGAATCAATTCAACACCTACATCGCTTAATAGTCCACGAATCTCAGCATCCCTACTGATTCCCGCAAAACCTCCACCATATTCTTTTGCGTTTACTGTATAAGCACTATTTTGTACTGCACAGTCGAAAATTTTAGTTCCAACCTGTTGTCCTATGAAACCACCTGCATAATCTTTATCAGAAGTTCCAATTGTTCCAACCAAACCAACTACGCAACAATTTGTTATACTGACATTTTTATATCCAGTTGGAATTAGATTTCCAACTGGTAATGCGTTTTCCAAAAGAATTGTAATCAAGTCCCAAGACCAAGTCCAGGGATCGCATTCAATAATGAAGACAATACATCTACGGTTAATCCTAAAGCTTTGGATAACCCTTCATATTCAGTAACACCTTCTGTGTAACCAACAAAGCCACCCGTTCGATCATTAATATTCGAAACACTGACTTTCCCTGTCACATCACAGTTTTCAACAACAACATCTCCTACCAGTCTTCCCGCAAAAGTCCCTGTTGCATAAAGAGTTGGATCCTTTGCCCTGGCATTTAATAATGATGATAAAACATCTTTAAGGCTAAGATTTACCTGACCAATCGTCAAAACACCTACTAAGATATCGACTACACTCCCTACAAGCCAACCTAACCCAGATGTTAATGCATTAAGCAAAGTCTCTGTATTTTTGTGCTTATTTGTGTTATTTTTTACATCAACATTCTTTAATTCAATATTGGATACTTTAACAGTTCCTGCACTGACACCTACATTATTTACGTTGATCTCGTTTGTGATTGTTCCAAAAAAGCCAACTCCCATATACTTGGTGCTATCCATTTCATCAGTCTGATTTACATTGATGTTAGAAATCACAGGTTTTCCAGTTGCTAAAATAGAATTACCATCCGTAAGTGTTGTTTGGCCTTCAGATAATTTTGCACCAATAACATCACCAGATACCATTAACGGTGTCCAAAGATCATCTTCTTTGTTTGAATTCACACCATCCTTTGATAAGTCAATATCTCGGAATATAATATAGTTAGCATTACTTGCATACTTTAAATCACTATATTCTTTTTGTAATTTTGTTAAGCTAGCTTTTTCATCATTAGGAAGTCCATTTTCATCTACACCACATAAGGTCCTAGTTCCCGCTGTTAAAATTCCTAACAAGCCTCCAACAAGATCTAATAAGCCCTTTACAATATTGTTATCGTTCAAATCAACATCAGCTAATTTATACTTACTGTTTTTTTCATAATATAAATAAGGCCTTTGTTTAACCGAAACAGGCTTCTTTAAATGCGTTGTACCGCTTTCTTTCGCAACTGCATCCAACCCAAGATCGGCATCACCAGGGTAATATGGGATATATTCCGGTCCCTTAAGTGCTGTGATTAATCCAGGTGTATATTTAACATACAGTCTCGGAGTTACGTTTTTGTTACTTCCAATAGCTCTTAATTGTGATTCATTACCAATCAATATGTATTTTTTTCCATTAACATCTACGTATAATTGTCCTGGTTTAGTTCTTCCATCCGCTTTTTCACCATCTAGCCACTGAACACCATTAGCTGTTTTTTCTGTCAATTGATCTGCAACTAATTCAGGCTTATCTGAACTGAAATTCTTTGAAATGACATAATTATGGCTTTACTGTAAGTTAAATAATCCTTGTTTTCCCCATTTGGATAGATCATTTGTCCCATACCAAACTGTGGTGCATCATAATCCAATGACATTACAGGTTCTTTATCTGAATCTTCTTGTTCTAGAACCATTAATTGATATGGATTATAAATATAGATCGTATCTGTTTTCTTATCATACAAAGTAGGAGTTTCATCTTCTTTGATTGCTTCTCCCTCTATCTTTCCTGTAAAGTCATCCTTTACATTCCAAATTGATTTTGTATCCATTTTGATTTCATTCATCAATAGATACTGAGCATCCTCACCATATGTAAGTTGCGTTCCTTCGTTTACTACAATGTCTCCAGTTCCAATATTTCCATCTTTATCTTCTGTATAGACAAAGGCATTTGAACCAATTTGTTTCAACTGCTCATAATTATAAATAAGGATCTTGCCATCTTTATAATATTTATCTAAATTCTCTGTTGTTTGTGAAACATCCTGCACTTCCTGTACTTCAGTAGTTTCTGGAGTTGTTTCTTGTACAGCCTCTTCTGTAGGTGCATTCTCTGTTTCTTCAGCATTTACCATATGAATCTGTGTAATAAAGGTAGTCATACAAAGAATACATACAAGAAAATTGGATGTTAACTTTCTTATCCTTCTCATACGTCTTCTCTCTCACTTCTTTTTATCCAATTGTTTTGGCTTGAAACCTTTTTAAAACAATGAAGCAATTCGTCCGAGAACTTGCCACACTCACCATTCAAAATCATTTGTACGGCTTGGTCATGTTCTAGCTTTTTCTTATATGGACGAACACTAATAAGAGCATCATAGGCATCTACTAAACCTACGACTTGCGCACTCAAAGGAATATCTTCACCCTTTAACCCATCAGGATATCCTGTACCATCATACCTTTCATGATGATGTCTACAGATTTCATAACTATATTGATTCAATTTTTCTGTTGTTAATCCTTTTGGAAATCTCTGCGTCATTTCAGCACCAACCAAAGGATGCTGCTTTACAATATCCATCTCTTCCTTTGTTAGTTTTCCTGGCTTATTCAAGATTTCAATTGGAACACGAACCTTACCAATATCATGAATAGGGGCTAAATGAGTCACGATTTCAATATCTTCATCTGTAATCCCATATTTTGGATAATCCTTTTGAAGCTGACGATACATTTGTTCTGTATAAAAACTAATATCATCGTGATATTCTTTGTCCACTACATTATTATGATTTAATACCGCTACTAAAAGAGTTACCATGTCCCAATATTGCTTCAACATGACCTTCTCTTTATTTCTTAATTCCTGCTCCATACTTACAATGTTATTTTGGAAAATCTTATTATTATGCAATGTGATTATCGCCTTATGATTATCAGTATCCACATATTTCTTGGCTTCCATCCAAATATAAGAATCCTTGTTCAATCTACGATATGGAAGATCTTCTTCTATGCAAGAATCCACTTTCTTTAGTTCATTCAACAATAAGAAGGATTCAATCTTTTCTTGATCCGATTCATAGACAAACCAATTTACATAGTTTTTTATAAATTCATCATAACTATCTATAATCTCAGATTGATCATATACATCTTGATTGTGCGAATATACACACTCATAACTGTTCTTCTTTAGATTGACTTTTAATACAACATAGAAACGACCGAAATATTCATCTTTTCCAGGACGAATCAAATCTGATACTTTTATATTTTCTAATTTATTATTAAATGTGTTTTGTACATCCAACAAGACCTTGTGTACTCTACAATGATTTACGGCATTTCTAGAACAAAATCCATCTCTTTCTAAACAACGATTAATAGCCATTGTTTCTTCCATACAAGAAATAATTTCCTTTAAAGAAATATCCTCTGCTCTTTTAGCAAGTGTATATCCACCCTTTATACCTTCACAAGCTACTATAATATGTGCGTCTTTTAATTTTTTTGCGACTTTAGGAATATATGTAGATGCAATGTATAGCTGTTTTGATAACTCAGTAGTAGAGATCATCCCATTATGCGTTGCTAAATAACATACAATTCGTATCGCATAATCAGTCGAACTCTTCAGCTTCATTGCTTTACCTCGCTTTAACTAAACTCTATACAGCCTTAGTTTATATTAAAAAAATTGTGTTTTATAACTGCTACGTTATTATAACCTCAGTCAATTTTTAATATAATGTACAAACATGTAAGGATTTTGGCGCTTTATTGTAAAAAGTGTTCCATATAGAATGTTTTAATTTATAACCACAAAAAAAGAGAACCATATCAAGCGATATGATTCTACATTGTTTCAATTAGTCTATATATAATCAATCCATTACGTACTGCTAAAATTTCTGTAGGATTATCAAAATCCATGCTGGATATTTCTTTAATCTTCTCTAGACGATACGAAACCGTTCTATAATGCACAAATAATTTATTTGAAGTTTGTTTCAAACTTTGTTTATTATTTAGAAAACATTCCAATGTATCAACAAGCTCTCCATTTTTTTGTTTATCGAATTCATATAATTTTTGTAAAGATTCAGGTACATAAGATAATAATTCTTCCTTATCAGAAATTTTTACAAACGTTCTAAAAAAGCCTAACTTTGAACAATCAACAACTGATTTATCTTCGTCACCTATTATTTTACGAATGACATGAATATATTTCAAGGCTGTTTTAGAATCAGAAAACGATTCTTTTAATGCAGGATATCCCTTAACATCTTTACCAATTCCTACTACGAATTCGGCATTCGCATTTCGTTTATCTAAATTATTTTGAACATTCTTTTGTAGTTCTTCAATTCTCAATCGAAATTGAAATTTACTAATCTGTTCATCTTTCTTATATATATAAATAACTTGGTTTGTATTACTCGTCGTATACTTTTTTGGCAAATTACGTAATAATTCCTTTTCTACAATTTCAGTTTGCCTTAACTGCTCACTCGTGAATCTTCCACTTTTATTTTTTGGAAGTAAGCGGAAAGTTATAACACGAAGATCATCTGTATCATTTAATCCAAGAATATTCGCAACCTCGTCCTCTTCTTCACTCGATAATGTACCTGCCAACAATTGATACTCTAAATCTTTTTGATATTTCTTATCCAACTCTTCCTCAGCAGAAAGTCGCATCAGTGCAAACTGCAAAGTTAAAATTGCATCTTCCATACCAGCAAAATCAATATCGTTTAATTGATTGTTTTTTTCAGTGATCACAAGATAAAAATATCGACCATCGAACAATTGCATTTTGTTGATATACTCTACATATTCTCTTTTGGATCGTGCTGCAGATCACGCCGCTGCTGATTCCGAAATTCGCGCTGACGATCGTATGGCTGATCGGTTTCGAATGGGTGTGGGCGTTGCAGGCGCGGTTCGAGAACTCGTTTTGGCGCACGCTCGGCAACGCTTTTGTGTTCGGCGTGAGCAACATCGGGCATACGTTGGCATTGATTGCGATTGACGCGGTGTACGTCGCGCTGCTCGTGGCCAGCTGGTTCTACATGCCGCAGGGCCTGTTCCTGCTGCTCGTGCTCGGCTACGGCACCATGCTGATGCTGCATTCGCCGATTCTCGAGCATGTCTTCCGCAAGTACATCAGCAAGTAATTAGGCACGAAAAAGGGACTGATTCGCATCAGTCCCTTAAATTTTTCTGGGTGAAAATCAGCCCTTCACCGCGCCGCCTTCGGCCCTGCAATTAAGGACCGCGCTACGCGCGGGCTCAACGTTTACCTCGCGGCATAGCCGCTCGGGCTGGAGCCTGGGAACAGCGCACTGCGCTGTTCCCTAAGCTGATCGAAGATCAGCCCTTAACGGCTCCAGCCATAACACCCTTGACGATGTACTTCTGGCAGATGAGGTAGAAGATGATGATCGGGATGATGGCCATAACTAGGCATGCCATCATGGCGCCCATATCCACGGAACCATAACCGCCCTTCAGATACTGCACCGCCACGGAAATGGTCTTGTACTTGCCCAGGTCGAGCGTCAGGTACGGCAGCAGGTAGTCGTTCCAGATCCACATGGCCTGCAGAATAGCCACGGACACAATGGACGGCTTCATGATCGGCACAACGATCTGGAAGAAGATACGCGGCACGGAAGCACCATCGATCATGGCGGATTCTTCCAGCGATTCCGGAATGCCCTTAACCACACCGGTGAAGATGAACACGGCCAGACCAGCGCCGAAGCCCAGATACACGAAGCACAGACCCCACGGGGTGTTGAGCTTGAGCATATCGGCCAGCTTGGAGAGGGTGAACATGACCATCTGGAACGGTACAATCATGTTGAACAGGAACAACGTGTACAGCAGCTTTGCAGCCCAGTTGTTCACGCGGACAATCCACCATGCGCACATCGAAGTGCACACCAGAATCAGCGCCACGGAACCGACAGTGATGAGCAGGGTCCAGCCGAAACTGGCAAAGAAGTTCGTGGTATCGAGGCCACGCGTATAGTTTTCAAGTCCAACGAACGCCTTACCGGTCGGCAGGGAGAACGCGTTACGAGAAATATACGCCTTCTGCTTGAAAGAGTTGATGATCACCAGCACGATCGGGAAGATCCACGCCAGCGAAACCACCGCGAACAGTACGGACCACAGTGCGCCGTGCTTGACTTTTTCTCCGGAGTTCATGCCTCCACCTCCTTGCTCGTGGTGAGCTTGTTCTGGATGAGCGCCACGATGGCCACCAGAATGAAGAACAGCACTGCCTTCGCTTGGCCGACGCTTCCCAGCCCATACGGCCGTAGAACGTGCGGGTAATGTTCATTGCCAGACCTTCAGACATGTTCGACGGAGCGCCGTTGGTCAATGCAAGGTTCTGATCGTACAGCTTGAAGCCGTTGGTGACGCACAGGAACGAGCATACGGTGATAGACGGCATCATCAGCGGAATGATGATCTTGAACATGGTCTGGGTGCCGTTTGCGCCGTCCACGGAAGCCGCTTCGAGCACGTCGGTCGGCAGCGACTGCATGCCTGCGATGTAGATAATCATCATATAGCCAATCTGCTGCCAGCACACCAAGATGACCAAGCCCCAGAAGCCGTAGGTTGCGCTATACGTCAACGCGCGGCCCCAGTGAGCGAGAATGCCGTTGAGCAGCAGCATCCAGATGTAGCCCAGGATAATGCCACCGATGAGGTTCGGCATGAAGAACACCGAACGGAAGATGTTGGATCCTTGATGGCCTTGGTAAGCATATATGCGATGGCAAACGCAACCACATTGATCACAACCGTAGTGACAATGGTCAGCGCCGTCGAGAAACCTAACGCATGCAGGAATTCCTTATCCGCAAGTGCCTTCTGATAGTTTTAAGTCCAATGAATTTCGAGTCAGTCACAGTTGTGAACTTGCAGAAACTCAAATACACACCCATGATGAACGGGATTACAAACCCGATGATAAATGCAGCGAACGTCGGTAGCGCAAACAGAGCCCACCACTTTCGTATCGCTTTGCCGGCCATGCTGATCATAGCTTGCCTGCTTTCTTTCCTCTCCATTCCAACACCGCAGCAACGCGGCATGGAAAACCAACTGCCCCAAATCGGCGAATCACTGCATTGTTTTTCGCCTTTTTAGTTTTTACAGTTGTTATAATAAACAGCGCGACGCGAAATGTCAAACGTTGTCATTTTTACATGTCATAAATCATATATTCTGCATCGTTGTCATAGTATTGACAGCCTGAAAGCATTGTAAATATCAGCCCCGCAACAACTGTGGCACAAATGAAAACGTTTGTAATCCAACTTTTGCAAGAGTGTTTCAATACAGTATGCTGAATATCCAGTAGTTCTACTATACAAGGGGTCACCATGAAAAGCAGCATTCAAGACGTGGCACAACTTGCGCACGTCTCCATTTCAACGGTTTCTCGCTCCTTCACACGTCCCGACCTTGTGTCGAAAGCCACGCGTGACAAAGTCATGAAAGCCGCCGACGAATTAAATTTTTCCATCTCGCGCTCCGCTGCAGCACTCAAAACCGGCCGCGCGCTACGAATCGCGGTGCTGATTTCCGGCCGACTCAATCTGTGGTTCAGTTCGTCCATCATGGAAGGACTGAACGAATCCTTCCATGATGAAGGCTACGACATCTCGATCTATCAGATGTCCAGCGCCGAGGAACGCCGCGCGTTCTTCGACATGCTGCCGGTACGCCGCAATGTCGACGCCGTAATCGTCATTTCCTTCGACATCGACAGCAACGAAATCAGGCAACTCAGGTCAGTCGATGTGCCAATCATCGGCATCAATTCGAGCTTGCCGGAAGAGCGCGGCTTCAACGCCGCCGTGCGCATCGATGACAAGCAGGGATCCGAATTGGCCGCACGCCACTTGATAACGCTTGGCCATCGCGATATCGCTTACATCCGTACCGACCGTGAAGTGACGCTGCACTTCAGCGTGCAGGGCCGTTTCGATTCGTTCATGACGTGCTGCAAGTCCAATGGCGTCGAACCGCGCGTGTTCGTTACCGACGAAGGCAAGAACAACATCAGCAAAGTCGTCACGCAGCTGCTCAGCTCGGACACATGCCCACGGCGATTGCCTGTCAGGAAGACGGCATCGCAATTCCGCTACTGTTCCAGCTGGAACGCAACGGTTTCACAATACCGAACGACATCTCCATCATTGGCTACGACGACAGCACCTACGCTCGCGATCTCGGTTTGACCACCATCCGTCAGACACCGGTCGAGATGGCACACGAGGCGCCCGTATGACGCTTGCCTGATTGACAAGCAGCCGCTTGACGAGCCGTTCAAGACGTTTCCCGCACAGCTAATCGTCCGATCGACCACCGCCAGACTGCGTCACTGACGTTTGCCGCACATTGCGCACACGGCAAACGTACGAAACACAGAAAGGCCGTCATCGCAGAACATTGCGATGACGGCCTTCCGTTGTCTCCACAACCGGCTGGGGCGAAGAGAGGAAAGGAAAAATCCTCGACCTCAGCTAGCTTATTCAGTTATTGAATTGCGATTTGCAACTCATGGTGCAACACAATCTCAGTGAACAGCGTCGTACTCAGTCTTCCAACCGTCAACAAACGCGGTCTTGACGGCATCCCAGTCACCGGTACCCTGAGCGTATTCGAGGAGGGCGGAACCAAGCTTGTTCTTCCACTCTTCGGACGGCATCATGGTGAAGTTCCAAGAGACTGCGGTCTTGCCGGAGTTCTGATCATCAACAGCAGCCTGGACCAGCGGATTGTCGGACTTGACGTCGCTGAAGGACTTGAACGGGGTAGTGAAGCCCATGTCGCTGGACAGAGACTTGATGCCGGTCTTGCTGGTGACGACCCACTTCAGGAAGTCCTTGGTGGCCTTCTTATCCGCGTCGGAAGCCTTGGAGTTGATGCACCAGTAGTTCTCGGAACCGGTGGCCAGACCCTGCTTCTCTTCGCCCTTGGCACCGATGTAGATCGGGATCATGCCAACGCTGTCAGCCTTCATGCCGGCCTTCTGCAGATCGGACCATGCCCAGGTGCCGTTCTGATAGAACACAGCCTCGCCGAGGGAGAACTCGGAGGTAGAATCATCACCGGTCTTGGAGCTCAGCTGGGTCGGCTCGGTGGTGGAGTCCTTCAGATACAAATCGAAGATGTTCTTATATTCCGGCAGGTAGGTGCCCTTGATGGTCTCCGGCTGCTTGGTGACGTTGTCATCCTTGAACTCATAGTAAAGCGGCAGGTTAGCCAAATGGGTCTTGAAACGCCAGTCGGAGCTGGAGTCGAAGCCGGCGGAGGTGAACGCGCCCTTGACACCAAGCTGGTCCTTCTTAGCCTGGATGTCATCGGCCACGGCCTTCAAGGTATCGAAGTTGTCGATGTCATCGACGCTCTTGATCTTGGCGCCGTCAGTGGCAATGTACTTGGCCAGCAGATCCTTGTTGTAGATCAGGCCATAAGTCTCCATGGCATACGGAACACCGACGACCTTATCCCCATCCTTGAGGGCGACATCCTTGTTGATAAGCTGCTTGTACGGCTCAGTATCGGACATGTCTTCGGTGTAGGACGACCAGTTCTGGTAGCCGACAGGGCCGTTGACCTGGAACAAGGTCGGAGCCTCGGACTTGGCAATCTCGGACTTCAAAGTCTGTTCGTATGTACCGGAAGCAGCGGTCTGGACCTTGACCTCAACACCAGTTTCCTTGGTGTAATCCTTGGCCAGCTTCTTCCATTCGTCGCTGGATTCCGGCTTGAAGTTAAGGAAGTACACCTTGCCCTTGCCGTTATCGGAACTTGAGCTAGAACCACCGCAAGCAGCCAACGTGCCAACAGACATTGCCGCGATAGCGACCATTCCAACTGCTGCCTTAATAGTACGATTCATCATCGAACCTTTCTCTTCCATTCCTGTTCCCAGCTTCTCGTTGGGAAACAATTTGCGGTATCGCGTCATCACGATTCCTAACAACCACTATTGTGCCGCATTTCCCCGATTTTTGCAAACGTAGGCAAAATGAATTCAAAAATCAGACGTCACACCATCGAAAGAAATCCCGAAAATCGTTTATTTTCAATACTTTTAGAGAGCATACTTTTATGCAAGCGTTTGCGACACGCCGCAGCAAAGTGGCAAGTCATGCATGCAATAAAGAGGCGGTTCCAAGGAGGGACCGCCATAATATTCAGCGATATCAAACAGTTCCGTTCAATAATTCAGCAATTCCAATGTTCGATGACATTGTCACCTTTATATTGGCTTAATACACAATAATGCGCAGTGTCCAATCGCAGCAACCGCGCGAAATGCGGATCAACACCGAGCCATTGCGACGTCAAGATACGAAGAACGTGCGCATGCGCCACCAGCAGCACATCGTTTCCAGCGTCGAGCAACGGTTTGACCGTGGCGATCGCCTCACGTGTGCGCGCCGCAGCTTCCTCCACCGTCTCACCCGGACCGTTGTGCACGGGCACCTGCTCGCCGTTCGGCAAAGTTTCAATCCAATCGCCTTCCAACGATTCGGGAAGTGCCTGCGGACCGTCGCGCCACACATCCCAAGCGAAACCGCCCACCGCACTCACTTCCTGGCGCGTACGCCCTTCGGCACGGCCGTAATCCCATTCCGCGATTTCAGGGAGCACATCGAAATCGCCATATCCGGCCAGCTGCGCCGTCTGCTGGGCTCTGCGCAACGGACTGGCGAACATGCACCCCTGCGCGAAACCCTGGGGAAACGCCTCACGCAACCGTTCGCCGGCGGCACGAGCCTGATCGCAGCCAATGTCAGTCAACGGAATATTGGTGCGGCCGGTGTGCTGTCCGGATTCGCTCCACACGGTCTGCCCGTGACGCAGCAGCACCAAGCGGCCAGGGGTGATTGCGGAAGCGGCATTGCCTCCCAGTTGAGTTTCAGTCATGTCTCTACTCTAGCCGACGCAAGCTGCGTTTTCATCCCATTCCGCCACGTGTCCCGCACATATTCCGGCATGTTTTCCGACGCGTTACACTGGTTTCATGAGTGAAATGCCGAATATGGAATCCAGTGCGGACCGCGTGGTGGCGGCCCTGCACACCGTCGACGAGAAGGTGAATGCGATGCGCGACCAGAGACTGAACGATCCCGATTCATTTGGCGATAAGATTTTCAAGTCCGTCGTGCCCACGTTGGCCGGACTGGTGCTCGGCAAGGCGTTCGAGATGGTGTGGAAGAAAAGCGTCGGCCGCAAGGCCGTCCGTGCCGACGGTACCAAGAACGAGGCTGCGGAAGCGGCGCTCGGCATCGTATTCGCCGTGGTTTCCGCCGGTTTCGGCGCGCTCGTATCGCAACTGTCCGGCCGCGGGTCGAAGGCGATTGTGGACAGGCGGCACGCACGGCAGGCGCATCGCAAGTAAATACGTCGCAAATATCGCAAAGCAGTCTCAAGTAGATATGTTCTCACAGGGAGACGGATTTAGCCCGATTCCCTTGCAAAATCGCGCCGCGCGGACAACAATGGCGGTATGAGCAACATTCTTCATAACGCAACTGTCGACACTCTGCTGGAGCGTCGTTCCATCCGTAAATTCAAGCCGAAGCCGCTGCCGGACGACGTCGTCGAAACGTTGGAGACCGTAGCGCAGCATGCGGCGAGCAGCCAGTTCCTGAACGACTGGTCCGCTATCCGCGTCACCGAGCCAGCCGCCAAGAAGCGTCTTGCCGAAATCGGCGGGCAGCCGTATATCGCGACCGCGCCGCTGCTGTACGTGTTCGTGCTGGACGAGCATCGCAATGCCGCGATCGCCGCGCGCAAGGGCGTGGAAGTGGCGTCCGACGCGTTCACGCTCAATGGCAGCTATCGTTTCACGCAGGCGCAGAACGACGCGGTTCTGGCACTGCATGCGATGGAGACGGCCGCGTACTCGCTCGGCTTGGGTTGCGTGATTCTCGGCTCGCTGCTCAACGATGTTCCCGCGCTGATCGACCTGCTGAATCTGCCCGAATACACGTACCCGGTGCTGGGCATTGCAATCGGCAAGCCCGATCAGGAGCCGGCCGTCAAGCCGCGTATGCCGCGTTCCATGCAGTTCTTCGAGAACGAGTATCCAAGTAGCGATGAGAAGCTGCTGTCCGGCTTGGATTCGTTCGACGCCGAAGTGCACAAGTATTACGATTTGCGCGATACTGAACGGCCGGTGGACGCGTTCAGCGACCAGATTGCGGCAAATGCGATCGACGAGGGCGTGAACGCCAAGGCCGTTGCCGTGCAGGCGAAGCGACAGGGCTTCCGTTTGGAGCGGTAGATACATGGCAGCGCTCGTATCATTGATACGAAGCTGATACAACACAAGGCCCGGTGGATTGCAATGAATCCGCCGGGCCTTGGTTTATATGTTGCCTTGTTCTCGGTATTGTCCTGTTATGCCCTGCTATTGCTCTGCTATTACCTTCTGCGGGGCTTGTAGCCCTTCTTGCGGGAATGTGGCTTGAGCTGCTGGTTAAGCGGAACATGCATGTAGCTGGATTGTGGATCGCGATGCGTGAGATGCCAAGTACCGCAGAAATCGCAACGGTATACCCAAAGCTCAGTGCCGCGTTCGCGCCAACTCTGGTCGGCGGCCTGCTGAGCCGTTGCCTTGTCGTGATACATGATCTTGTTCGACTCGGTGCAACGTTTGGGTACGAAGTAATGCATAGTTGCCCAGTCTATAAACCCATTGCGATAAAACGCTTGCGCCCTACTTGTGTTCAGGGATAAAAAAATGGGGTTCCCGGAGCAGGATGCTCGACGGGAACCCCCAACGTGTGAAGCGGCGGCGTGCTACTCTCCCACACCCTCTCGAGTGCAGTACCATCGCCGCGCCTGGCCTTAGCTACCGGGTTCGGAATGGGACCGGGCGTCTCACCAGGGCTATGACCACCGCAAAACCGCGATCACGGAACAACAACCAAAACATGGCGGCCATTCCGGCCATTCAATTATCGTGTGGCGGTTTGGGAACCGGCTAGCGGACGCGAGGCAAACGCCTATCGTTGTATCGTCTCATGACCATCCCAACGCATATTGCCGTCCAGGACGATCCAGCACAGGAAAGACGCGGAACCAACCCTCCACAAGAGGATCGGAATGTTATGTCGCCGTCGCCCGTTAGTACCGGTCGGCTCCACCCCTCACGGGGCTTCCACCTCCGGCCTATCAAACACGTGTTCAACATGCGGGCTACAACGGTTCAAGACCGTACGGAATCCTAATCTTGGAGCAGGCTTCCCGCTTAGATGCTTTCAGCGGTTATCCCTCCCGAACGTAGCCAACCGGCCGTGCCGCTGGCGCGACAACCGGCATACCAGAGGTTCGTCCACCCAGGTCCTCTCGTACTATGGGCAGGCCTCCTCAGGATTCCAACGAGCGCAGAGGATAGAGACCAAACTGTCTCACGACGTTCTGAACCCAGCTCGCGTGCCGCTTTAATCGGCGAACAG